>Ga0114996_10003156_pt1 | contig 20679 bp, 17 predicted proteins | sample ArcticOcean_MG_C_4_FD_87039 | JGI IMG/M metagenome (GOLD analysis project Ga0114996, IMG submission 87039) | Marine microbial communities from western Arctic Ocean - ArcticOcean_MG_CB4_134 | ecosystem: Environmental > Aquatic > Marine > Oceanic | place: Arctic Ocean: Canada Basin | collected... | reverse complement strand
TGCTCAACACACTCAGTTCTCGCAACGATTCCAACGACCGTGGCGTTGTGCTACTCATGTCATGGGACATCAAGTCGGGCGGCCTGTTTTCACATTTTCCAGGTGCCTGTCGAAGCGCTGTCCAGGGAATAGGAATGACCTGCCTCGTCGTCGACTGCGGGGGGGACCATCAAATGAAGCGGACCTACGTGAACGAAGCTATCACGCATCGGTATGCGGGGGTCATCCTCGCGGGTATCCCCGGTGCACCTCCTTCATCTGTCGACGATCTTTTTGACACCATTCAGCCGCTAGCAAATGCGGGCATTCCCGTCGTTATGATCTCGCCTTGGAACGCCGATGTTGCCCTCCCCCAAGGGGTCACCGCCCTGGGTTGGGACGCCAACATCTCGAACTCCATGGCCCTCGGATTCCTCCGAGAGTCCGGTCATGAGCGCATCGCCCTTGTGTTGAGTGAGACCAGTCCAGTCAGCTCAGGGCGTTACCAGGGTCTTGATCGGACGTTCTCGGACCAGGGCGCTCGCATCGATGATGCACTCGTCGTTTGGGCAGGGGACGACCCCCACAACCCTGACGCGATTCAAGAGGCTCTCGGAGTGGCAACGGCCATCTTCGCTCGGCCGTCTACATTGCATCTACTGGCTAATGGGTGCTACGCGAAAAACCTGAGATGGCCCGATGACATCAGCATCATCACCATCGGGCACCCGGAATCAATCCCACAACTCAGCAGCAACCCATTCACGTACGTAGGGATCCCGGTCGGCCGCATCAGTCGCAGCGCGGCACACATCCTCAGCTCCCTCGTCGAAGACGGCGATGGCGCGTACTACCAGCAATTCGCGGTTTATGGAAAGACCGCGATGAGAATCATGAATGCCGACGGTGGTTCGGTGGGAGCACCCGCGCACCGCTGACTTCGAAGCGCTTAGCCCGACGCCTGCTTCTCCGGTTCAGGCGCGTCCTTGCGCAGGGTTTCGCGGAGCCCGAAACCAACGAGGTTCGCGGCAACGAACGCAAAGGCCGCCATCACCCCGAACGCCCCGGCAAATCCGGCCCCTCCCGCCAGCAGCGCTGTCATCGCGCCAAAGGTCACTGGGTTCGTCAACGATCCGGCCTCGGCAATCAGTCGGTTCACGCCAAAGAACTTCCCCCTGGCTTCCGCAGGCGCAATATCCGCACCAAGAGTCTGCATAGTTCCCGCCATCATAGAGATACCGATGTTGATCCAGATGAAAGCGGCAAGGAACGCGGCGAAAGGTAACTCCATCGCCGCCGTGATAGCCATGAAACTGATGCCCAAACCAAGCATGGTCGCAGCGGGGACGATCTGACGTTTCCTACCGAAACGATCCATGATCTGCCCCGATAGCATCATGATTGGGATACCTACCACGCCAGTACCGAGCATCACTGTACCCAACACCGCCGGCCCGACTCCGTAGGCGAAAGTAAGGAAGATGAAGTAGGTCCCGCCATTCCCTTGCACACCGCCACGAGCAATGTTCGCCGCAAACTGCGCCGCGAACAGCGTTATCACGGGGCGGGTCAGCAGCGTCTTCCACGAGATGTCCGTTTCAACGACCTTGCTGCCGGCCCGGCGAGCAAGCACCGTCGGCGCCGTCTCCTTTATCAGGTAGTAGGACGGGATCACGGCCAGCGCAGCCAGCACACCGAAAACCAGGAACGGTACGCGAAGTCCTACCAACTCACCGAGGATGCCACCGAGAAACGGGCCGACCATGTTCCCGATACGTTGCATGCTCGACATACTCGTGATCTGCCGTCCGCGTTCGCTGGAGCGCACGGAGTCGGCGATTGCCGCAAGGCGGCTCATCTGCCACATCTGCTGCGCGACCCCGCCTATCGTTAGATAGAGCAAGAACTCCCAGTAGGAGCTAGCGAAGAAGACCATGAATGCCGACGCAGAGGAAATCAACGGGGAGCCGATCAAGGTCACTCGTCGTCCGAACCGGTCGATGATGTATCCCGTTGGGAGCGTCGAAAGCACACCGCCAGCCATCGGAGCAATCACCATCAGCGAGGCTCCGGCCACACCCACGCCGAACCCATCTTTCCCTGAACCCATGGCAATAAGTGGCAAAACCGGTAAAGTGAAGCCCCTGCCCGTTCCCAGCAAGATTGCAGGAAGCAGCAGCGAGAACACGAATTGGTTCCGCTTGAAGAAGCCCAGTTTCTTCTGGGCCTCGCCTGACTCTGTTACGGGGTCTTTGGCCATTGATTGCATCACAAAAGGCAGAACGAGCCAAATGAGCCCGTCCCACAACCATGGGAATCTAACTCCACGCTAGGAACCTGTCAAACGCCTAGGAGATCGCCTCGGTCAGCTGATCAACCTGAGCCAAGTCCAGCAACGCGGGCCTGAAAACAATCTCGTCGGTGCCCAATTCCTCGTGCATGGCAATCATCTCGCGCACCGCTTCCTTGGACACCGGGTTCTGGCTTACCTGGCGCTCGCTACCACGCCCCGGCCGCCCTCCATAATAGTGGGCGACGGCGTCATCGATCTGCTGCTCAGCGCCGGGTCCGAACGCACAGGGCAAAGTAGCCACGAAGCGAGGCTTCCCCGAACGGTGGTTGGCCGCCCAAGCGGCATTCACCCGTTCCATGATGCCCTTGACCCATTCGCCATCGTTCGCCCGACCACCCATCACGTAGCCGTTGGCGTACCTGCCGACGCGGTCCAGCGCCCTGTCGGCCGTGCCGCCTAGGATCAACTCAGGCCCGCCAGCCTGGACGGGTAGCGGCCCTACCGGGTACGTAGCGCCTTCCAGCAATTCGCCCGCCCAGATGCGCCGCATTTCCTCGAGTTGCGCGGTGAATCGGCGTCCGCGGTCATGGAACCCAGCGGGGGCCACCAGCGAGTCATCCTGCCGACTGCCGACCGCAAGGCCAAGCGTCAATCTTCCGCCGGAGATCGCATCCACGGTCGCCGCCTGCTTCGCGAGTACCCCAGCGTTCCGTAGCGGGCTGACGAGCACCGCCGTCATCAGGCGCACGCGTGTCGTAATTGCGGCAACTGCAGCCAGCGTTGCTATCGGTTCGTAGGAGTCATAGGCCAATCTGTCCAGCGAGGCGAACCCGTAATAAGGTCCCGCATCCGCCCGCTCAGCCATCGCACGGAGCAGCGGCCAACTGTTGGTCGGTGTCAGGAACGTCGGCCCCAAGCTAACTTTCATTCTTCTATCTCCCTAACTGAGAACGTCCGCGTCTCTCAGCTCTTCGAATTCCTGTTGTGTCATTGCCAGGATGTCCCGGCATATCTCTTCGGTATGCTCGCCCAGGAGCGGCGCTGGTACATAAGCCGGGGTCGCCTCCGACATCACAAACGCGTTGCCGTCAGAAGCATAGCTTCCCATTTCCGTGTGGTTCATGAAAACGAACTGCCCCCGCTCCAACAACTGAGGGTCGGCGAACATGCCCTCTGGGTTCAGCACCATGCCCGCTGCAACGCCCGCCTCAGCACACCGCCGCATCACCTCGGCGGCACCTAGAGTGCTCGTCCAGCGCTCCACCGCAGCGTCCAGCGCTTCCTCGTTGGCCTTGCGCTCTGCCAAATGAACGAATCGTGCATCGCCCGCGAGCCCTGATTCGCCCATCGCAACGCACAACACACGCCAGCGCTCGTCATCCGCACAAGCGATCGCGCACCATGACTCTTCGCCCTCGCACCTATAGACGGCATGCGGTGCCATCGCCGGGTCTCGATTGCCGTCGCGCGCCGTGATTCGACCGTTCGCAGCAAAGTCCATCATCGGTGGCCCGACGAAATACAGTGACGCTTCCAACTGCGACAGGTCCAAGTGCTGCCCGTCTCCCGTCTTGTTACGGTGGTCCAACGCCGCCACAATCGCGGCGACAGCGATGTGCGGTATCAGAAAGTCTGTGTACGCACCATAAGGGCTCGTCGGAGTCCGATCGGGCCATCCGGTAAAGTGCGTGTGCCCCGACAGCGCCGTCAGCACCGGGCCGAACCCCGGCTGCGAATCGAACGGTCCTCCCCTACCCAGCATCGACGCACTGAACATCACGACGCGGGGATTCTTCGCTGAGATGGCGTCGTAGCTCAATCCCCATTTCTCCATGGTGCCCGGAGTGAAATTTTCTGTCACGACGTCGGCCCATTCCGTAGCTAAGCGAAACGCGATCGCGCGGGCCCGCTCGTCGGCCATATTGAGGGTCAAGCTGCGCTTACCGCTGTTGTAGTTAGCGTAGTACCCGGAACGGTTGATCCCATGTTCGCCGCCTGCGAACGGCTCCCCGTTGCGCAACACATCGGGCCGATGAACAGATTCGACGCGGATCACGTCAGCGCCGTAGTCACTCAAGTACCGTGTCGTCATCGGGCCGATAACCACCCAGCAAAAGTCCAGCACCTTGAGACCTTCGAACGGCTGGGGAGCGTCGCCCTCGTTGTCAGGAGGGGAATCGGCCGGTGTAGTTACCTCCTCCAACTCCTGAATAACTTCTGCCGTATGCTCTCCCAGCATTGGGGCGCGCCGTCTGATCGACAGTGGCTTTGCGGACGACCTGACGAACAAGCCCAGAGTGTCGTACGGCTCGCCAGTCGGCGGATCGATCGGTCGAAAGAACTTGCGCGCTTCCAGCTGGGGGTATGCGAATACGTCCGCAGGAGTGTTCACCGGAAACAGCAGCACCCGGCGCTTCAACGCCCCGGCGGCAAGATACGCTTTCGTCTTCGCCTTGAAGAATGCCCCGAGCCCCTGATTCATCGCTTCCAGCAATTCAGTGCTGATCTGGCCGAAGCCGATCGCTCCGAAATCGGTCTCGCTCAATTCGGGCTTGCCGTAGCCATCCTCATCCATCCACGCGCACAGCGCCGCCATGTTGCGCCCACCAACAACGCCGCCCGGCTGGATGAAGTTCACATAGCCATCGGCGCATTCCCAATTCACGCGCATCGCCCGTTCGCCCACCGGCCGGAACGGTCCGCGACGACGCAGGTTCACCTGATTCAAGTCCCAGTACTGCGGAGCGTGCGACAACGTGCGCGCTGCGGCCTGCTGGCACGACACGTCCACGTATTGGCCAAGCCCCGTGGACAAGCGCTGGTGGTGGGCCAACATCGCGCCCGCCGCGCCTGTAGCGGCGCCCAGCGTCCAGAACTGAGGCACCGTCACTCGCACGGGAGGACGATCCTCATCGCCCGTGAGATGCATGAACCCACTCAGAGCCATCCCTGTCAGATCTGTAGCCTCGTAATCTCGGTACGGCCCTGTCTGTCCGAACGGCGTAATCGACACGTAGATCAGGCGCGGATTGATCTTGGCCAGGTCTTCGTAGGCGAGCCCCAACGACGCCAGGTACCCTGGCTTGAACGATTCGATCAGGAAGTCAGCCGACCTCACTAGAGCGAGAAGCGACTCGCGCGAATCATGCGCCTCAATGTCCAGCGCCACGCTCCGTTTGTTGATCGCGTACAACTGCCAGAGGAGGCTGGACTCGATGTCACGCTGGTCGTGGTGGAACGGTCCCAGGCTGCGAGCAGGGTCTCCCACGAGTGGCTCGATCTTGATGACGTCCGCCCCCAAGTCACCAAGCACGCGACCGCAGAAGATTCCACGGTCGTCCGCTAAATCGAGGACTCGATAACTGGACAGCACGGGTCCTCCTATAGACCCAGCGCCTGCGCCAGCCGCTTGCGGTGGTAGCGGGGTGACCCAAGGTAGTGGTAGAGCGTACGTGACATCTTCGTGTGGAGCGTTAGCCCGTACTCGCGGATGATGCCGATACCTGCATGGACGTCGTGAGCGGAATTGCATCCGTAGTAGTAGCTCTCGCTTGTGACCGCCGCGGCCGTGTGCATCGCCGCAAGCGCGCCCTCGCGAGCCTCGTCCGCCATCCACAATGCCTCGTAAGTGGTCCACCGCGCAGCGTCCAGATAGTTCACCACGTCAATCACGTGATCCTGCACGCGCTGGAAACGGCCGATCGGTTGCTCGAATTGGCGTCGCGTTTGGCTGTACAACAGCGACATGTCGAACACCTGCGACAGGCCTCCCACCTGGTACGCGCTCAGGATGAGTGATGCCTTGCGCATCGCGCGCTCTAGCACATCCCACCCGTCTTCCATCCCACCGATCAGGGACGACCGAGGGACCGACGCCTGCAATAGGCTCAGCTCGCAGAGCCCGGTAGCGAATCCGGGTAGCGCTCGCGCGGCCACTCCACGACCGTGCGCATCCACGTGCACAAGGCCAATCTTGCCCGTCTCCAGGCGGGCCGCCACGATCAGGTCCGTTGCGTCAGTCGCGTCATGAACGTAAAGCTTCGTGCCATCTATGGCCAAGTCGTCGCCTCGGACACGGGCTGGAGTGTGGATGAATTCCGGTCCCCAGCCGTAGTCCTCCTCCGTGATGGCCAGCGCGAACACTCGCTCACCCGACGCAATCCCCGGAAGCAGTGCTCGCTTTTGCGCATCGGACCCGCCCTCAAGCAGTACCAGCGTTGCGAGCACCCCAGAAGAAAAGTGCGGCCCGGGAACCGGGCCGCGGCCGAGTTCCTCATAGACCACGGCCGTATCCGCCAGCGAAGCTCCCACTCCCCCGTATTCCTCGGGGATCAAGCTGCCCAAGATCCCGGTGGACAGGAGTCCCGGCCAGTGATCGGCGGTTGATTCTACGCCGGCGTCGATCGCCACTAGCGTCTCTTTCGTGTATTCCCGCTCCCGGAGCTCGCGCACGGCTGATTGGAGCATCATTTGCTGTTCGGTTAGGGTCAGATCCACTGTTATTGGCCTTGTTTTATGGCTGTGGGGAGTTGCCCCGGCTGTTCGCGTTGCTCACGCCCGATACCAAGCCGGCGAGCGATAATGACGCGCTGGATCTCCGCTGTCCCGCCGGGATGTTGCTCCACGATACTCGCCCGCTGATGGACCTCGATGTGACCGTCCTCAACTGCCCATTCCGGGTCGCTGACGAGCGCTCGCGGGCCCATCACATCAAGAATCGCGCGGGCCTTAGACAGCGCCGAGCGCTTCTGATGCAGGTACGCCTGTGACCCCTCGTAGGTCAGCTGCCTACCCTGGGCCCGGTACGCGAAGTTGCGGAAGTGCAGCAGCCGCGTGACCTGGGAATTCACGTAGAAGTCCACCAACGAGTCCTGTACGTCAGGATCCTCAGTGAGCGGTCGCCCACCCCGCGTTGTGTTGCGGGCATAGGCCATCACCCGCTCCAGCATCTCGTCCGCACGGACAGCACTTCGCAGCAGGCCATGCTCGATCTCCAGGTGCGTGCCTGCGACGTCCCACCCATTGTTTTCGCCACCCACCAGGTGCTTCGCAGGAACCCGCACATTGTCGAAATACACCGTATTCTTCACACCGGAGGCAGCCCCACGCTCGCCGCCCACCAACAGCAGATCCATCGGCTCGACAGTGATCCCGGGAAGATCCATCGGAATCATGAACCAACTCAAATTCTTGTGCCGTTCACCGTTCTGGTTCGTCTTTACGATCGTCCAGGAGTATTCAGCGCCGTGATTGGAACCAACGAATATTTTGGTGCCGTTGATCAGGTAGTCATCCCCGTCTTTGGCCGACGACGTTGATACGCTGGCCAGGTCAGAGCCAGATTCCGGTTCGCTCAGCAGCTGCCACGTACGAACTTCGCCTTTGAGAATCTGCGGCAGGAAGTACTCCTTCTGCTCGTCAGACCCCCACACCATGATTGACGCTGACCCAAGCCTGCCGCCCGTGTCATAGTAAGGAGGCGTAGCAAGGTGATACCGGTCCAACTCCTCCTCAATGATCATCGACATGGCGAGATCCAGCCCACCCCCACCGTACTCTGCAGGCATAGACGGGTAGAGCCAGCCCTTCTCTCCGAGTTCCCGGCCTAACTTCCGCTGCAGCGCGTACTCGTCCGCCGTTAGGTCGGCAGGATCCGCATGGTCAGGAAGCTGCGGCACGTGATCAGCGAGCCACGCCCGGACTTCGGTCTGGAATGCTAGCTGCGCGGATGTCCACTCAAGATCGAAGTCCATCAGCGCCCCTTGAACTCAGGCTTGCGCTTCCCCAGGAACGCGCTAACAGCCTCTCGGTGGTCTTCTGAACGACGTGCCTGCTCCTGAGCGGTCTGCGCTAAGCGCAGGCTTTCCTTCAGATCAAGCTCTGTCGATTTGTGGGTAAGGTACTTCGTCAGCGACATCGAGAACGTCGCTCCAGCAGCGAGACGGGAGGCCAGTTCCATCGCAGCGTCCATCATTTCGTCATGCGGGTAAACCTTGCTGACCAAGTTCATACGGAAAGCTTCTGTTGCATCGATACGGTCACCGGTGTACTGCATCAGGAGCGTGTTGCTCATCCCAATCAGGCGAGGAAGCTGCCAGCAGCTTCCATCCCCAGGCACGAGCCCCATACGCACGAATGCTTCAGCGAACTGCGCGTCGTCCGCTGCTAGACGGATGTCACACGACAACGCCAAACCCAGCCCAACGCCTATCGCGTAGCCGTTAACCGCTGCGATCGTCGGTTTCTGAACGTCGTACACACGCAGCGGCACATCGGAAACCGACCCGAAACCCGCCTCACCCGCGTCTGCGTCGTGATTTGCCAGCCGTGCCTCCATCGCCCCCCAGGGCAGTGAACCAGCCCCACGCTCGTCTTCCATATTGTTCAGGGTTTGGTCGAAGCGGCGTACGTTGGCGCCTGAGCAAAACGCAGGGTCAGCGCCGGTAAGCACCAGCACATGACTTGCAGGGTCGGCCTCGAACCGATCCAGCTCTTCGTAGAGCGCCGCGGACATGTCAGGGCTCAAAGCATTGCGTGTCTTTGGGTCATCCAGCGTCACGACCATGACACCGTCGTGCCTATCGATCTTCACCGAATCATCAGCCATGGATTGTCCTAAGTACCGGGAATAAGCCGACTGGCCTGCGCGGGCCACGGCCCGGATTGTAGAAGCGGCGGTGGGCCATGTCCATGTGAGGACCGCTCTCGGCCCACATGTACAATCGCGATTCTCAGACGAACAACTCACAGGAGACGGAGCACATGGGAGTAGGTACGGTTCCCAATGCAATACTCGATCGCGTAGGGGGCATCTTCCTTCGCGCGCTGGACGGACTATCTATCGAACAGTTGCGTAGGCAACCTGCGGGATCGGAAAGCAACCCCATCGGGTGGATCGCCTTCCATCTCACACGTGTCCACGACGCCAACTTCTCTGCCTTGCTTGGCAAGAATCAAGCTTGGGTAGCGGAGAATTGGTACGAGAAGTTCGGGCTGCCGTCCGAAACGGCAGCCCTCGGTGGCAACAATCTCGACCAGGTGCGTGCCTTCGACCCAGTGAGCGCTGAGGTTCTCGCAGGCTACTGGCAGGCCGCTCGTGCACGCTCCCACGAATTTCTCGAATCGATGCGGGAGGAGGACATCGAGCGGGCCACGCCCAATCGCCCCGGCTCGGCAACCCCGCCAGAGACGTACCGACTCACGATCGCCCGCGTCTCCTCGGATACATCTCAACACATAGGCCAAGTCGCCTACGCTCGCGGACTCGTGGACAGACACGGCTGGTACGGCGCATAAGAAATGTGGGAGCGGACGTGGAGTAGAGTAGAGCCAGCGGGCGCGCTAGAATCTGCGCAGCACATCAACGGAGAACAAGCATGATCACCGTAGAGCAGAATGAACGGCTGACCAGGGTCGGCCCCGGCACTCCAATGGGAGAGCTTTTCCGGCGCTACTGGCACCCATTCGCTGCCGCAGGCGAACTGAACGAGCGGCCCACCAAGTCCATCCGCCTTTTGGGTGAGAATCTCGTTCTCTACCGTGATCGCTCAGGAACCCTCGGACTCATCGACGCTCGCTGCCCCCATCGGCGAGTCGATCTCTCCTACGGCATCCCCGAAGAGCACGGCATCCGCTGCATGTACCACGGTTGGATGTTCGATGAGACAGGCCAGTGCATCGAGCAGCCGTTCGAGGAAACCGTTCACCCCGACGGGCGTTTCAAGGAGAAAGTTAAGGTCAACGCGTACCCCGTGCGAGAACTGGGCGGCTTACTGTTCACCTACATGGGCCCACAGCCCGCACCGCTGCTCCCCAATTACGACATTCTGGTGGAGAGCAACCGCGTTTGGCGTGAAGCATTCATCGCCGAGCTTCCGTGCAACTGGCTGCAATGCATGGAGAACTCCGTTGACCCGGTTCACCTCGAGTGGCTCCACGGCGTGTACGGCGCCTACACCGCGCAACTAGATGGCAGGCGCGATGCGGTGGCCGAAGGAGTCGCCACATACGGTCGGCACAAGAAGATAGGGTTCGACTACTTTGAGCGTGGCATGGTGAAGCGTCGCGTTTACGGCAAGACCACGGAGGACGATCCCAAGTGGACGGTCGGTCATCCGCTGTTATTTCCAAACATCCTGCAGCAAGGTGGCGGCGGCCGGTATTTCTTCCAATATCGGGTGCCGATTGACGATGTGACCACCTGGCACGTTGAACTCACGTCGTACTGGTTCCCTGACGATATCGAGGTTCCTGCTCAGGACTCCGTCCCCTACCAGTACGTGCCGCTCAAGCGCCCCGACGGGGGGTGGCGCTCAGACGACACCGTCGCCCAAGATCACATCGTCTGGATCCTTCAGGGCGCTGTCATGGATCGCTCGGAAGAGCGCCTCGGAGAGTCGGACACGGGTTTGATCTTCTATCGCAAGATGCTCGAAGACCAGATGCAGATCATCGCCGACGGAGGGGACCCAATCAACGTTCTGCGCAACCCTGCGGAGAACGTGCTCATCCACAATCCTCAGGAGGGATGGAGCCGCCTCGGTTACAACGCCGACATGGAGGAGATCGCACGCTATGGCAGCCCGCTGAAGGAACCGATGCGAGAGATTCTCGCGAAGTCAGCCAACGTCTCCGGGCTCACAGCCTAACGGGGGAGAAGCCAAATCATGACCAGCAATAAACCCATGAACATCGGTATCGTCGGCCTTGGCGCTGGAGCGATGAACATGATCCCCGAGCTCAATGCCAACCCTCACGCCAAGATTGTCGCGGCTGCGGACCCCCGCAAGCAGGCTACTGAACGGTTCAAGCGTGAGTTCGGTGGCGAGACCTTCGACGACGCCGAGGCCCTGTGCGCCAGCCCTGGCGTGGATGTTGTCTACGTCATGACGCCGGACGACATGCACGCGAAGCACGCGGTCATGGCCGCAGAGAACGGCAAACAGGTATTGCTGGACAAGCCGATGGGACTGACCCTTAGCGAGTGCGACGATGTCATTCGGGCGACGGAGGCGAACGGAGTTCGTGTCATCGTCGGGCACACGCAGAGCCTCGACCCCCCAAATCTGAAGATGGCGGAGATCGTCGCGAGCGGCCGTCTCGGAAAGCCAGTGATGATTCACACGCTCTTCTACAGCGACTGGATTTACCGGCCCCGAGCGAGTGAGGAGCTGATGCAGGATCGTGGAGGGAGCATCGTTCGGCGCCAGGGTCCCATCCAAGTGGACATCATGCGAATGATGGGCGGCGGCCGGGTACGGTCTGTGCGAGCCATGACCAGTGCGATCGACCAGAGCAGGCCTATCGATGGAAGCTACACGGCGTTCTTGGACTTCGAGGATGGGCACGCCGGGACGATGACCTACGACGGCTACGGCCATTTCAATTCAGCAGAACTCACATTCGGCTACACCCTGCAGGGTTACCCGTCAGATCCAGCATTGCACACCCGGACTCGGAAGAGGATCAAGGACCTCGGGACGATGGAAGCCGAAGAGGAAGTGAAGGATGCCAGCCGGTACGGTGGCGCCTCCAACCGATCCATCGACTACCCGGTGTCGCCGGAGAGGCGGCAAGCTTTCTTCGGGCTGACGCTGGTCAGCTGCGAAGGCGGGGATATCAGGCAGACGCCAACCGGCGTGGTGATCCACGGTAACGACAAGGACGAACACATCGAGGTTGACGGCGGACCGGGGTTCAACCGGCGCTACGGTGACGTGGAGGTCGACGAGATGTACGCGGCGATCGCTGAAGACCGAGCGGTGCGGATCCACGACCATGATTGGGGCAAGGCGACCCTGGAGGTGGTCTTGGGCATTCTGCAGTCGGCGGAGGAGCGGCGCGAGGTGCACATGCTTCACCAGGTCCCATACCGCGGAATGGGAGTCAGCTAGACACTGTGCCTGGGTCCGGGCTCCAGATTCGACCTCTGGATCTCACCTCTCTACCCCACTCCGTTAGCGCAAATCAAGAACCAAAGATCCAAGGGGCTCACGCCCTGGATCTTTGGTTCTTGCAGATATTCCGGGCTAATTGGAGCTAGGGTCTTTGACCAACCGCAGGTAGGGCTTGGGGGATTCCCAGCCTTCGGGGAAGAGACCTTTGGCCGCCTCATCATCGACTCCAGGAAGGATGACGACTCTGTCGCCCCTGTTCCAGTTGGCTGGCGTACCCACCTTGTTGTTGGCAGCCAGCAAGACCGAATCGAGGACGCGTAGAAGCTCGTTGAAGTTCCTGCCGGTGGTCATGGGGTAAGCGAGCTGCATCTTGATCTTCTTATCCGGCCCAATCAGGAACACCGTGCGGACGGTCTGGTTGTCGGCTGCGCTGCGACCCTCAGCCGTATCACCGGCGTCAGCCTCAAGCATGTCGTAGAGCTTCGCGACCTGGAGATCTTCGTCGGCGATCAACGGAAACGTCAACGCAGTTCCTGCGAGATCCGAGATGTCCTGGGTCCACTTGATGTGATCTTCAACCTTGTCCACGCTTAGACCGATGAGTTTGCAGCCCCGCTCTGCGAACTGGGGCGCCATCTTGGCGGCGGCACCAAGTTCGGTCGCGCAAACGGGCGTGAAGTTCTTCGGGTGGGAGAAGAGCATGGCCCAGCCATCGCCGATCCACTCGTGGAAGTTGATGGTTCCTTGGCTGGTCTCAGCCGTAAAGTCAGGGGCTGTTTCACTAATCCTGAGGGACATTTCTGTTACCTCCTTCTCTTTCTGCTTTCCGTTTGTTTCTCTGAAGCCTGGTCTGTTGGTCCAAGGCTATCTCGGCAGCAGTGCGTGGATTGCCGCGAAGTCGGGTTCGCCTTCACCGTGGTACACGACCACCGCGTCGTCGTAGCCGAGGTCGGCGAGTCGTTGCAGCCGTTCCATCGCCGTCTGCGGGTCGCACATCAGCGAGTAGGGGCCTTTGGCGTCGTCCAGCGGCTCCGCGGTGGCATTGAGGTCAAGCCAGATGTTGGTGACCAGAGCACGTTTCCCGCCTGCCGCTCGGTAGGCCTCGATCCCCTCCTTGAGCGTGTTGTATCCAGAGAAGTGGGCGGAGGCTATCCAGCCGTCAAACTCCTGGGCCGCCCGGGGTATCCACTTGGGGCCTGCCCAACTGCCAATGAGCACGGGCGGGCCGCCACGGACTTCATCCACGGGAAGGAGGTTCGCACCGTCGACAATCTCCCCGTCCCAAAGACGACGCATGGTCGCGAGACCGTCGTTGAACAGGCGCATGCGACCCTCAAACGGGATGCCAAGCGCTTCGAAATCGGCCCGGGTTGAGCCCGCACCAACGCCAAGCAGTAACCGATTGGCGCTGAAGAGCTGGGTCGTGATCACTCGGTTCGCGAGCTCCACGGGGTGACGAAGCGGGATCTGAAGGATGCCGGTGCCCACTTCCATGCATTCGGTCACAGCCGCGGCAATGGAGGCGCTTGTCAGCGGATCTATGGACGGCCAGCTGCGGCCGATGGAGTCGAAGAACCAAAAGCTGTCGAACCCGTGTGCTTCCGCCGCCCGAGCCCTGCGGACAATCAGATCACTCGGGGAAGCGGCGTTCCCCAGCGTTGTGGCAATTCCAAGCCTCATATGATTGCGCGCCCGCGCTTACGCCTTGGCGTCCAGCGTGTTCGGCGCAAACAGCTCTTCAATTTCTGGTACGCGGGGTGACAGCTTCTGCTCGTAGAGGTACTGAGGGAGTGCCTCTAGCGACGTGCGATTCTGCTCGATGCCGTAGGCCCAGAAGTCGTTGCCCATGATCCGGCGGGTCTCCTCAAGCTCGGCGACCACCCAGGGGAGAGTCAGCTTGAGGGCGTCGGTCTCGACCAACTGGTCATAGGCATACTGCTTGGCCTTCGCCCATGCTTCATACATGCTCGTGGCAGCCCATGGGTTAGCTTCGTAGATTTCTTTTCTAAAGACAACGGTATGCATGATTGGGAAAATGCCGGTGCGGCCGAAATATTCTTTCTCAGCCTGCCGGTAGTCCGGGAACAGCCTACCAACGGGTGAGGGGTCGTGGCTGAGGGCATGGGGAGCGTTGGGGGAGATGATGGCGTCGAGCTCACCGCTCTCCAGCATGGGGCCCATGTCCTGCTCCAGCGGCATGCGGTGCAGGACAACGTCGTCCAGGTCGAAATCGATGCGGGAAGGGCGCTGCAAGCCGTCCTGGGTGCCGCTAAACCACTCGATGGTCTCGGGCTGGACGCCGTACTCATGGAGCAGCATGCCGCGCGCGAAGACAGCGGCCGTCATCGAGTACTCGGGGACGCCGATCTTCTTCCCCATGAGGTCTTTGGGTTCATTGATTCCTGCGTTGGCGTTGACATAAATGCAGGAGTGTCTAAACAGGCGCGAGGGGAATACCGGAATAGCGATGAACTTGTCATCACCACGCGCCCTGAGCATAGTGTAATTGGCGAACGAGAGCTCTGATACGTCGAATTCTTGATGCCTAAGCATGCGGAAGAAGGTTTCGCTAGGGCGCGAAATCACGGGAGTGATTTCGATTCCCTCAGGTTGGATGCTGCCGTCAAGCAGTGGGCGAGCCCTGTCGTAATCCCAGCAAGCCATTGTCAAGCGCAATCTGCCCATGATGCCTCCCGCGTTGTGTAATAAAAGGTGCCGATGGAACGTTGGAACGGCAATCCGGTAGATGGAATGGTATCGGTACGATAGGTATTGCGTCACGTGTGGAAAACACGGGTCACACAGGGAGGAAGCCTCGGAGTGCCATTAAGAGTCACCAACCTGGTAATGGGTTTGAGAGTGCTACGCTTCGGGTGAGCACTCCTGCATCAGGCGAAAGGTATACTCTGCCCGGGCAAGCCCCGCCGAAAAGCTCATTCCTCACTACCCTATCGAACTCGCACTCTTTGACATTAGGCGGCCCTGTGCAATCTCAAGTCACTCCAACCCTTAGTCCTCGCGCCGAACTTCGTGCGACGACCTTGGTATACCTTGCAGGATTTACCTATCACATCGGGTTGAGCGGCACATTACTTCTGGTGCCGTTATATGCACTGCACCTGGGGTTTGCTCTGGATGAGCTTGGGATTATCATCGCATCGCAAGCCGTGTTCGGCCTGTTCCTTCGCTTATTCGCGGGCGCCATATCCGATAGGTTTGGTGAACGTTGGGTTCTTCTTGTTAGCTTCGCGGCGACCATTGTCGGGGCTGCCGTTATTGGGTTATCAAGTACTTTTTGGCCGCTGATTTTGGGTCAGACTTTTTTGGGAATTTCACGAGCCACCTACTGGACGGCGACGCAGTCTTATTGCAGTAGGATTAATCCGGCGAAATCAGGGACGGTTCTGGGTCGCATGAGTAGCTCGCGAACCGCAGGCGACGTAATCGGTGCTGTTTTCGTGGGATTCATAATAGGAAGCTCCGGGTACGCGTCAGCGTGGATGACTATCATTGCATTGGGCGTTATCGGGTTAGTAGGGTCTCTCGCGCTACCCGTGCTTCCGCGCAAGATTGCACTTCGAGGATTCAAGCAAGCTTTGGCACCAATCCCATCATTGGCTCGTAGCCCTAGCATGGCGATGGCAGGGTTTACCGCTTTCGTAGCCTCAGCATCGATGATCATTGCGGTGAGCCTGCTCGTGCTATACCTGCACGAATTGGGATACGACGAATTCGAAGTGGGTAGGCTCCGGACATACGGATCAATAGGAAGCGTGGGGATTGGGATTATCTTCGGCAGAATCGTTGCCAGAACTGGGCAAACAACGCTTTACACTCTAACGTTGGCCGCTACCGGAGTAGTGATGTTTGCTTTCCCAATTGTGGGTTCCGCAATGCCTATAGTGCTGATGCTCAGCTACGGAATACTTTACGGGATTCTTAGTCCGCTTTATCCATTAACCGCATCGACTTACAGTCCGCAAGATCAGCGAGGCGTAGCCATGGCCTACGTTGGCCTGTATTGGGCCGTCGCGCAAGTGGCGGTGCCTCTCAGCTTCGGTTTTATCGCTGCAAATGTTGGGCTTCGGGATTCGTTTTGGTTCGCGGGGCTAATGTTTATTGGTTTCGCCGTGGCGATGCCAATTTTGTTCCGGTTGTTGACGAAAAGTCATATGCCGTTTACGTCTGAGGAATCTTCGACGCGTGTCTAGCTAAGTGGACGTAACACCATTTCCTCTTGATCCACCTCGACCTCGTAAACACGAGCCCTTATGTTTAGTTGATTCAGGCATTGCCCTCTAGCCAACTCGAATATATAACCATGAGTCGGGCACTTGATATGCTTCCCGAACATAAGTCCTTCACCTAAATCCCCATCTTCATGTGGACACCAGCGATCAATTGCACGATATCCACCATCCTCTGACAAGATGACTATATCCTGGCCATCGATCGTCAGCGTAGCGATCCCGAAAGTGATGAGATCACTAGGAATGGGCGCTCGCATTGATTCACGCTGTTCATCCATACATTTTCTCGGGTAGCAATGCCTCCATCATGCTCTCTGAAGCCGATGGAGCACCGAATCGCGTTCCATTGATGACATGAGCCATCCTGGCGGTACGGAGAAACGGCTTTCCAAAAGCAGGTCATATATGGCGTTGGCGGCGTGGCGGCCATGGATTCCTGTATCTATTAGCGCCTGTTTGTAGCACGCCTGCACTGAAAACCCATCATCCCAATCAGCGTGCTCCACACCCGCAGCAAGCAGATGTGCGAACTCTATCTGCTCCCCATCGAGAACATCCACACCTAGCTCACTGTCAAACCTCGGCATAAATGACCAATTCCCCTGCTCCAACCCTGGGGCTTCGTCGCTTTCTATGATCTCGCCATCCATCAAACACCATCGAGGCACAATCATTGACTCCCCATGGCGAGTTTCGCCTTTAGTATCTCGGAATATATGGTCACCAAGTTCGATGTCGAATACTGTGACACGTGCAGGGAATCCAACTTCTATCCTGCCGATTCGATGGTCGAGTCCGACAATTTTTGCGGGTCGGATAGTTACTCTTTCAATAATGTCCTTCAGTGGATACCCGTGATTTAGGAAAATGGACATCACATGCGCCAAGGAACGGCACGGACCCGTGACATTCACACCTTGCAGATCTGAACTGATGACATCAGTCACAATTCCTTGAGCCATTAAAATATCAAATGCTTTGAACGAGAAATTAAGCCCGCCGTATCCGACATCGGTGGCTACGCCGCGTTTAATTGCAGCCGTCACCTCTGGCAGAACCTTCTCTTCATCATCAAGTACGTTACCCCAGTTCCCGGTGTAGACATGAGTGAAGCAATCTCCTGGGCCTAGGGTGTCCATGGCTTCTCTTGTGAACCGAATGCCCGGAGGTTGGCGAATGTCACCGATGTGTAGGTAGAGCGGCAACCCAGCCTTCTGGCATATTGCCCAAGCATCTTTAACCCTATCGAATCCGTTGTAAGTATGTATCCCAGATTTGATTGCACGGATGTGCTCTCGATTAGCGGAGACTAGCTCACTGAATTGATCTATTGGTACTTCCTTATTGGTGTGCGCTCGATTCCCGAGATCTTCGCGGGTCCCCAAAAGGATCCCCACAGGCTGGTCACTGAGGAAAGAGTAAATCTCCGTGCGAGTCTGACCATTCCAGTAGTCACGGTAATCTTCGTATGTCCACACACCAGCACCACCTGCGTCGACCATTGTCGTTACGCCATGTAGCACTCCGATGGTGTCGGGGTTGGAAAATGCGAGATTGCTGTAAACATGCACGTGCATGTCGAACCAGCCTGGACTGAGGTACTTCCCCGCAGCATCAACTACGCGTTCAGCATCGGTTGGATCGACGCTATCCCCGATTCTTGAGAACTTGCCATTCTTAATTCCGATGCGCGTTACGGTGTCGATTCCACTAGCAGGATCCAGCACATGTGCACCAGTTATGACGAGGTCATATTCCATCATTCATCTCTCACGCAGATCATTTCTTCAAGCTTATGGGACGCAGCGCAAGGTCGACGGCAGTTACCTCATCGACATTGCGCACCGGGATACACCTGGCATCGATAGCGTCGGGTCGTTGCTCTGTAACATTCTCAATTCTCCGATCCGCTGGTTCCCACGGTAGGCGTCTTCACGAAGCATCCCCTCGGAGATTCTCATGCTGAAGCATGCTCGCATTCTTTCTTTTCTGCAACGGTACCCTGCTGGGAGCGAGGGCTTAAATTAACATGAATGAGCGATTTGCGGGGGCATGAATTGATGTTGGTCATGGCCGGAAGAAGAGCGTGTTCTTTCAGATCCGCGGGCACTATGCCCGAGCACCAGGAATCGACACGTAAGGAATACACGTACGTAATAAAAGAGGGCCGGCTATAATGCCGGCCCTTCAGTGGAGTGCGGGTGAACTGGAGGGAGGGGAGCTTACTGAAGGGAACGGAGCAGGAAGATGTCTTCATCCCTAATGATGTTGTCTTTGAAGGGGCCACCGGTGCCTGGATAGCCAGGGTAGTGGGCCATCTCGGTGGGGAGCCAGATGATATCTTTTTCCACGCGGTGGACGTTGACGGGATCGCCTCCTTCGGCGACGACGCGCATCTGCTCCTCGAGCATGTTGCGGAACATGATAATGCCGACGTCCGTGACACCGAGGGCTTCGGTGGAGCGGTCCATGATGTCGCCCTGGATCAACCACGCGAGTTGGTCTTGGCCAACGACGTAATCGTCCTTGATGCGACCGTTCTCGAAGTAGAGCGGGCGTTCCTCGAAGGGAATGACATCCTGCTCAGGGGCCGTCTCGCCCTCAGGAGGAACGATGACGGTATACATGAGATGGCGCGTGGTGGTGTCGTCGACGGGGATGCGGCACTGGAACTCGAACCAGTTCTCCTGGCCCACTCGTAGCGTGTAGGGAAAGAGGATGGGGTGCCCGATGCGCCACCACTCGCTGTCCTCGGTCTCGCCTTCGATCAAGCGGCGTTTGATGATGCCGTACTCGAACTTGTCAAAGCCAATTTTGAGGTGAGCAGCCCCGCGCATGCCGGAGATCCGGTCGAAGTCCTCGATGGTGATGCTTTCCGCAAGCATGGGGTCGAGATTGTCCGCGCTCTCGTCCTTGGACTTCATCGCCCCTTTCGAAGCGCGCCACATACCGTAGTAGCGGTGGAGCCACTGGAAGTGGACGGGGTCAAGGGAGTTCTCGTGGCACTGAAGCCAGTTGCACGGCAGTGTTACCGCGTAGACGCTCCGGTGGACGTTCTCCCACATGAATATGTCCCACTTGGGCAACACGGGCACGGGCTGGGGGCCCATGTACACGAAGATGAGTCCGGCCAACTCCTCGACGGGGTAGGCCCTCAAGTGAACCTTTTCTTTGAAGCGACTGCCCACAGGCTCAGACGGCTGGTCGACGCATGCGCCGGTCTCGTCGAACAGCCAGCCGTGGTACGCACAGCGGATGCCTTCGGGCTCAGGGACACCGTAGGAGAGGTTGGCCTTGCGGTGAGGACATGAAGGCTCGATGCAGCCGACCTTGCCAGCCGTGCTGCGGAAGAGCACGAGGTTCTCGCCCAGCAGGCGTATCTCCTTGGTCGGAGTCTCCTCGTTGAGTTCAGAGCTTGCAGCGATGGGATGCCAGTAGCGGCGCATCAACTCCCCCATGGGGGTGCCCGGACCGACTTGGGTGAGGCGTTCGTTCTGTTCGACGGTAATCATGCGTGGAGGCTCCTTCAATGATCCGGCTGGCGCTCAACTCGTAATCGTGGGCATTTTACTACGGATGGCCGCGCGATTGCGTTTCCATTTGCCCGTACAAGAGGGCACGCCTACAATTCTGCGCAACGGCTCAGGACGCCCGTGTTGCGATCGCGCGTGCAAGGGGGGACGTGCAAGGGGGGACGTGCAAGGGGGGGAAGAGATCCCTTCGACTGCACTGCATTACGTCCAGGAAACGAAAGACCCGTAGAAGTATCGACTTAGGAGAGCAAATCATGGCAGAAGATATCGGTTTGTTCGAGGCGATGTACTCGCAGCGAGCGATCAGGCACATCAGGCCGGATCCGATCCCCGACGAGCTGGTCGAGAAGGTCATCGACGCCGGCATCCACGCTCCCAACGGCGGCAACCAACAGAGCTGGGGCTTCGTGGTAATCAAGGACAAGGATGTGATGCGCAAGATGGCGCCGCTCTACAGCGGGGTCGGCCGACCGAATCACGGCGAGGCCGATACTTGGTCCGAACGCAACTCGGAGTCTTCTGCGGAGTACCTGTCAGAGCACATCGCGGATGTCCCTGTCTGGATCTTGGCGGTGACAAAGAGCCCGGGCGACAACATCCACAATGGGGCGTCGGTGTACCCGGCTGTCCAGAACATGTTGTTGGCGGCACGCGCGCTGGGTCTCGCGAGTGTGTTGACAACGCGAGTACGTCGCGGGTACGAGGCGGAGATGCGTGAGTGGGTGGGG
>Ga0114996_10003155_pt1 | contig 20693 bp, 29 predicted proteins | sample ArcticOcean_MG_C_4_FD_87039 | JGI IMG/M metagenome (GOLD analysis project Ga0114996, IMG submission 87039) | Marine microbial communities from western Arctic Ocean - ArcticOcean_MG_CB4_134 | ecosystem: Environmental > Aquatic > Marine > Oceanic | place: Arctic Ocean: Canada Basin | collected... | reverse complement strand
CAGGGTGGACGTCCGCGTTGTGGCGGCAACCAATGCGGACTTGCAGGAGCGCATACAGAGCGGCACCTTTCGCCAGGACCTCTACTATCGCCTGGCCCAGTTCACGGTCCCGGCGCCGCCGTTGCGCCAGCGCCAAGAAGACATCCCGCTGTTGGCCCGGCATTTCGTGCAATCGTGCGCTCGGGAAATGGGGCTGGAGGCACCGCTATTGAGTCCGGAAGTGCTCGAGGTGCTGACGGCCTATGACTTTCCCGGCAATGTGCGCGAACTCAAGAATACCATCGGCAAAGCCCTCATCGAAAGCAGCGGCGGAGAAATTCGGCCGTACCACCTGGACTGTTATCCGGAAGTTGCGCCTGGGGAATCCGTCGTTTTGTCCGCACCGTCCTCTGATGCTGCAGCCGTCCATGTGCCCCTGAACCTGGATGAGGCCGAGTTGTGGGTCATCAAGCGGGCCTTGAGCCAGACAGGGGGCAATATCTCCGAAGCTGCGCGCCTGCTGGGCACGAATCGCAATCGGATCTACCGGGTCCTGGCCGAGGAAAAGGAGCGGACCGGGAGGTGATTTCTATTCGAGCTGGGTTGTACTAGTTCCTGCGTCTCCTATACCGCAGCCAATGGCAAGCGTAGCGTGACAGAGGTGCCCTGGCCCACCTCTCGCTTTGGATCTGCAGCGTTCCGTCGGACTCGTTGACGATGCGCCGCACAATCGCCAATCCCATTCCCAGCCCAATGCGCCCCGCCCCGCCCTTGTCGGTAAAGGCGGGTTCGAAGAGTTTTGCCAGTTGGTCCTTTTTAATGCCGCTACCCGTATCGGCGATGACGATCTGCACCTGTCCTGCGGACGGGGCCACCTCGATGTGTATTGTGCCCTTTCCCGACATTGCATTGGCGGCGTTCTGCAGCAGGTGCAATAGCGCCTCGCTAATGCGCGCCGGATAACAGTCGATCGGACAGGGTTCGTTGCTCAGGTCGGTCTCGACCTCGATTTCACCGGCGTGACTGGCTGCCACCAGGTAGGCCGCGTTCTGTACACTGTCCCTGAGGTCGACGATTTTCTTTTCTGCCTCGTCGAGGCGGACAAAGCTTTTGAGTTGATCGACCACCTGACCAAGGCCGGCAACAGCAAAGGTTTTAGCTATATCGATGGCGGGATCTAGGTCTAATGTTTTCATCAGATGCGGCCAGGCGGGTTCGCCATCGAGTTCGTAGATGCGATTGGCCTCGGCCTTGGTCACCTCGAAGGGTTTGCCGATGGCCAGCGACCCGTGGTGCACCCCGGTAACGACGCTCAGACTTGGATCGGCGTAGCCGATTAGCAGAATCCCGCGTTCCAAGATTTGCTCGCCGACAAACTGAAAAGTGACCTTGGCCTGCATATTGTCGCCGCTAGTGCCACCGATGATGGGCACATCCGGGCCAAAGACCGACTAGATGCCGGCGATGGCCTGGTCGGCGGCGATGTCGATTCCTGAGGCGACGATGTTGATCAGGTTGATGTTCTCGTTCTTTGCCTTGAATGCCCATAACGGATTGACCCATATCAATCGTTAGTTCGTTATGCTGAAACTGACGTAGGATAATCCAGCACTCAAACAGTCCAGTTTTCCACCGCCAGCCCCCGTATTCGCCTGAAGTGCCGGGTGTTGTTGCTGACCAGCGTTGCGCGCAATGCCAGAGCATGGGCAGCAATAAGCAGATCCATCGCCCCAATGATCTGGCCTTTCTGCTCCAAGCTCCTGCGGATTGCCCCGTAGAAACGGGCACACTGATCGGCGTCGAACGCGTATTCGTCGAAGGGCGTGAGGATTTTTGCCAACGCCGCGCGTTCCTTTTCCGGCGACTCCGACCGCGCCGCCCCGTACTCCAGTTCCGCCTTTGTAAGGGCTGAAATGCCAATTGCAGCACCTGGTATTGCCGATTGGGATTGCATCTTTTTAAGCAATCGCTGCGTCTTCGCCGCATTACCGCGTTTTAACGAGCGAATTAGAAAGATGACGATATCCGTATCGAGCAGGTAAATCACAGGTCGAAATCCCGATCCTGGATCTCGGGTTGGTCGCGCTCAGCCATAAAATCCGCCGATATTTCCTGCACGCCTTCGGCAAACAAAACCCAGGGATCTTTTTGCGTCAACAGGACACCGTTTGCCGTCTTCTTGATATAAACCTCGCCGCCCTCGAAACGGAATTCCCTCGGCAACCTGACCGCTTGGCTGCGGCCGTTTTGAAATAGCTTAGCTGTTCGCATGGTTTAATCTCCATATTAATATATTACAAATAATATATACCAATCACAGCGCCCAGCCAAACGACTTGACCATCTCGTAATAACCGTCGCGCCACAGCGCGGACAGCCGCAACCTTAGTATGCCTATATCAGCTTGTGACCGCCTGCAGTAGTTCGTCCTCCTGGTAGCAGAGGGCTGTACAATACACCTCGACAGGAACGTCGTACCTCTGTCTATGTTTTTCGGCCGCGTAATAAACCGTCACCAGTCTGCCATCGTCGAGCCGCGCCGTCGATGGATAACCAATGTCGAATCCGGGGAGATTTGTGGCCAGCTGTAATACGGGCGATGCCCAGGTGCGACCACCGTCGAGACTGACGCGGCCCTCAACGCCAAAGGGAGAGTGGTGACGGCCATAATTGAGTAGAACACTGCCATCGCCTAGAAGCGTCAAGTCGGGAGGGTGTTCCTGAGCCGCCGTGACCTGTTGCAACTCCCCCCAGCGCCGGGTTGCGGTCGTCGCGCTCGCTGTCGGCTATGGTTATTGCTGCCGACCAGGTGTGTCCACCGTCGGTACTGCGCACACAGTCGAGGCGTCCTGCAGTCCGATGTGGGGAGCTCCGCCGCGCAGGGCCACGACCAGTTCCTCGGCCCCTAGATGTGCAATTACTGGAAAGTAACCCTGACCGTCCACCACCCTGTGCTCCTGGCTACCGGCCAGTTGCCGTACGTCGATTTGCCCTGCGCTCATATTATCCTCTGGTTCTTTGCCGTCACAGGTACGCCATATACTCCGGCGCAAATCATCAGGCTTCCTTTTTGGGATAGCCGCACTGCACAATATCCGGCCTTCTAATGCCGTGAAAGTACTGGCAAATGGACTGGTTTGTGGCTATGCACTTGGTGCTTGTCCGTAGCGTCGGCTTCGTTCCATGGACATCTATCCTGGGCGCGGGGAATGTGTGAATCAGCTAAGAGATTGATGTCGATATGAGCACCCGTCAACTCCCGGTATTGAGATGGAGACGCCGCTTTGCCCTGAGGGCCGTAGAACGCCCTGGCTGCCGGATCGGGATGGTCGCGCCACAGCCGGGCGGGGATCACCATGTCGAGGGTTCCCTATTAACAGGCCCGTCAGGATAAAAGGAGATTTAGTCAAGGCTTTGGTCACACCACCCTAGTGAGCACGGGCCCATTAGTACTCTTCTACCAATAGCGCACTAAAGAATAAGGATTATCTGCTTTGTGGAACCAATATACCCATTGCCCCGAGGCGCATCAATGTGGCGTGAACGCTGCCTGAGAGTGGAAGAAGATAAATCGTTTAATCCAAAGTACATACGTCTTCCCGGTGGATCGGGCGTAGTGTTTCCGTCGCATCGTTTCGCGGACTTGATCAAGGCACCTTTTCGGTTTGATTTGTTTTGGGATGTAAAGTATTGTATACGCCAGTGTATCCATTTTCTCACACTTCCATGAACAAATGCGGGAATAGAGAGAGAAGAGGTTGGCGTCGAGCAATGATCGGGCAAATCTCGCGCCAGAAGGGCCTGGATATGTTTCATTTTTGATAGCATACAGGCTCTAGACAGATTTGTCGCTCAATAACTAGTTATGTGGCCAAGACCTTGCTCTGAGACATGAACGTGCGGAAGCCATTCGTAGTTTCGATCAATGCCGTGTCGGGAGGTGGCAAGACGACGGTCTCAGAACTCGTGCGGCAGGATTTGAGTGCCACGCTCTTGTCTTTCGACGACTTCGACGACACGAACGTGCACCCTGGCGATTTATGCGAGTGGGCCGTGAACGGTGCGAACCTGCTCGAGTTCGACTTTCCGGGTATGGCCACCGCTGTTCAGACAGCGTTAGAAGACCATTCGACCGAGTTCATTGTGCTGGACTACCCGTTTGGGCGTGATCATCCGCGATTCCGCCCGATTATCGATCTATCGGTATTCATCGATACGCCCCTGGATGTCGCGATGGCACGACGCATACTCCGGGACTATGTGCCCGTTTCGTCCGGAGGGGTAGATCAACTCCAGAGTTTGCGCGAGGAGATGGCGCACTACGTTAAGCGTGCGCGGATCGCGTACCTCGATACCATGCGCCACAAGGAGACGAGCGACCTCGTGCTGGACGGTTGTCAATCGCCCGAGAAGTTGGCCGCCTGCGTCGTGCGGGAGGTCCCAGAGGCGCATGCGTAAAGAGCCACATAAGGAACCCGCTATCGTGGAAATCGTTGAGGTGTATATCGAACACCAGCTAATGCCTCAAGACCCACTGGAAGATGCGCTCCATCTTGCACTGGCTTCATACTACCGTTGCGACTTCTTGCTGACGTGGAACTGCAACCATCTGGCTAATGCGAATAAGTTCAACCACATCAAGCGCATCAATACACTGCTCGGGTTATTTGTACCGATGCTGGTCACCCCTTTGGAAATGCTAGGAGAGAGCCGACCATGAAAGATGATCCTGTAATCGCCCGGATTCGAGAGGTACGCCATCGCATTTCGGAAGCCTGTGGGCATGACCCAAGGCGGCTAGTTGAGTATTACATGAAGCGCCAAGAGGAACATACTGAACGACTCTTGAAGGATGGAAGAGAAAAGGGGTCCAAACAGGAGGTATAACCAGCCGCAGCCGCAGCAATCGCGTCGCGATTCTGCTGAGCGGCAAGGCGTTAAGTATTGACAATGGTAACATAAAGGTTACCATTTAAAGAGTATACATTAAGGAAGAAGAGGTAACTGATGGCCCTTACCCGCGATTACAAACAGACGATCCAAGAAAGGGCGGAAAGAGATCCAGATTTTGCTATTTCACTGATGCATGAGGCCATCTCATCCTTTTTAAATGGCGAACCTGAAACGGCCCGTCTCATCCTCCGAGAACTCGTCCATTCCACTATTGGCTTTGAGTATTTAGCCGAAGAATTAGATAAGCCCAGTAAAAGCGTTCATCGAATGCTATCTCCCAAAGGGAATCCTACGATGGACAACCTAACACATATATTTGCCGTACTTCAGAAACAACTCCACTTCGATATCGAAATCAGATCGGCAACTCACAACAAACGAATGAAGCGGACAGCATAAACTGCTGCCGCTTATTCGCGTGTTGGCACTCTCAACAATCATCTTGCATCTATACGTAATACGCGTATAATTAGAACATGGATGCAATATTTGTAGAATCTCGATTATTTGAGAAACTTCGGTCTGATTACTTATCAGATGATGAATTTAGGGAATTCCAACAACTGCTATTGGCCCAACCTAAAATTGGTACTGTGATCCAGGGGAGTGGCGGTCTTAGAAAAGCCCGCTTTGGCGTGAAGGGCAAGGGCAAAAGCGGTGGCGTTAGGATCATCTATTATTTCTTAAACACCAAGAGTCGATTTTATTTATTGACCATTTATGCCAAAAATGAAGTCACGAACTTAACTTCGACTGAAAAGAAACAACTGAAAGCATTTATGGAGGCCTGGCGAAATGAGCAAACGTAATTTATATCATGAATTGTCTTCTGCTCTCTCCGATGCGAAGCAACACGATATAGGCAAGTTAACTCTCAAAACGCATCAGATAACACAACCGACTGAACTGGAAATTACTCCGAGTGAAATTAAGAGTATTCGAGAGCGGTTTAAAATGTCTCGCTCGATATTCGCTCGATATTTACATACATCCAACCGCACTTTAGAAAATTGGGAACAAGGTCGAAGTAGGCCGAACGAACAGGCAATTACCTTACTCTATTTGGTAAAAAAACATCCGGAAACATTATCCCATATAGCTCAATTATCAGTATAAAATGCCAACAAAGCGTTGCACCTGATTGCTTTCTGCGCTGCTCGCAACCTCGCTCAGCAAACAGGTGAACTTGGCGTTCGGTCAGAGAGAAGAATGAAGTACGACGACACAGCCATAGCGAATCGATACAACTCCGCTCGCCGGATGCCTGAAGAGACTATGCGTCTCTGGCTTGATGCAATTGCGGCACGAGTTCCTGTTGCCGAGGTGGACACGGTGATCGACGTTGGATGTGGCACCGGCCGCTTTTCCGCCGTGATGGCCGACCTCTTCAGTGCTCGGGTCATTGGAGTAGATGTCTCTCAGACCATGTTGTCGAGGGCAAGAGAGACAGCATCTCACGCCGACGTGTCATTTCGGGAAGGATCAGCGGAGAGCCTTCCCTTGGAGGACCGCTCCTCCTGCTTTCTGTTCATGTCTATGGTCTACCATCACATCGGAAACCCCGCACATGCCGCAAAGGAGTTTGCTCGCGTCCTTCGTCCCGGTGGGTTCCTCTGCGTACGGAATTCAACGAGCGATCTATTAGACACTGTTCCGTACCTGAAGTATTTTCCTGAAGCCATGGTGCTGAACCGAGGCCGTCTTCCATCCAAGACCGATCTGATCGGTACGATGGAGTCGGCAGGACTCTCGCTTCTTTCACATGACATAATCGAACAACAGTTCGCCGACTCGCTTGCCGAATACTGCGAGAAGATATCGCAGCGAGGATTATCGGATCTAACCATGTTGCAGGATTCTGAATTTGAGGCGGGCATCCAGAGAATGAATAGTGCTGTTGACAGTGATGAAAACCCGGGGCCCATTCTGGAGTGCGTTGACATGTTCGTCTTCAGAAAGTCATCCTAACCGTTATACTCACTTTTAGGAATTGCAGTCACTATATCTTATTTTTATAGAAGCAAATGCTTTGATATTATGCGGAGAGCCCAGATGGGACAAGTAGATCTGAAAGAGGCACAAGAGCATTTACTTGAACTAGTTAAGCGAGCAGCAGGGGGAGAGGAAGTCGTTATCTCTGAGGCCAATAAGCCACTTGCTAAGCTCATCTCTGCTGTACCATCATCAACACGCCAGAGACAGTTTGGCAGCGCCAAAGGGCTTATCGAAATGGCGGATGACTTTGATGAACCATTAGAAGATTTTCGCGAATATATGTGATGCGGCTTGTGCTCGATACTCACAGTTTGTTGTGGTTCATAATGGGCGATGAGAGGCTCAGCAGAAACGCTCGCACTATCATCGAAGATCTCGACAATCATACTAAGCGCCACGGAGTTTGCCGCTGATGACTGACCCCCAGAACACAGGAACGCACCCGGTGGACAGAGCCGCCTTGGCCTCAGCCGTCGATGCCTGGCGTGACGACGACCCCCACGACACCTTCCGCTGGTCTCTGGTCTCTGGTCTCTGGTCTCGCCGCAGCACCGGTACCTGTGGAACATCTCTCCGAAGGTCGCCTGCGTAACCACCACGATCACCTTGCGTGAGTTTGAGGGCATCCCCCATCGCGACGAGGAGCTGTGGGATGATCCGGAGGTTCTCCACCTGCGCAACTTCGGCACCGACGAGATCGTCGACATGCTATCCTCGCCCGACTGGTGCCGCTTCTGCTTCGTGCGCAATCCATACGACAAGCTGTTCTCCGCGTACAAGTCCAAGATCACCGACCCGGACGGAGATCCCTGGTACCTCCCGGCCCAGGAGGAAATCCGCGAGGCCTTCGGCTATCCGATGAGGGATGGCAGGCGCGTGGGCATCGTCTCTTTCCGCGATTTTGTCAGGTTCCTTCAGGGAGGGGGCTGGCGCTACGACAACCACTGGTGTGTCCAGGCGGGCAAGCTCAAGCTCGACCTCATCCGCTACGACTTCATCGGCCGCTTCGAGACCTTCCAGCGGGACTTCAAGGCCCTTCTCACCCGCCTCAACGCGCCTCCGGAAGTGGTGGCGTCCGCCGGGAAGGTCCACGGGCAGACGGCCAGAATCTGCCTACCTGCCGCGTACGACCGAGAGCTGGCCGACGTGGTCTATGACCTCTACCGGGAGGATTTCGAGACATTCGGGTACGAGCGCGACAGCTGGATGTTCATGTAGGTTCTGGCTGGAACTGTGCCGGCGAGGCCGCCCTGCGCTTGGCAGGCTCGGTGCCGCGTGGCAGGACTCACGAAGGCAGAAGCGCACAACATAGGATTGAGCAGACGCGGCTGCGCCGCGCAGCTCATCCTTCCGTTATGGCGATACCATACGACGAGCCTGATATCTTTTGATGGAACAAGAAAAGTTGAAAAACATAAATCAAGACCGATTTTCAATTCAGGAAAACCAACCTTCAAATTGGTTCGAGCCACTATATGCTGCTTCTAATACAGATGGTAAGGGTGTTCCCTGGGCCAACATGGAAACCCATCCTTCTTTTTCCCATTGGTTAGCAAATAATCCACTGCAAGGGGATGAGAAATCAGCACTGGTTGTAGGCTGTGGCATGGGTGATGATGCTATCGAATTGGAAACTCTTGGATTCCAGGTGACGGCCTTTGATGTGTCCGCGACTGCAATAGAATTCTGTAATGAGCGCTTCCCTCAGTCAAAAGTGGATTTTGTGCAAGCTGATCTCTTGGAGAGTCAATCTCAATGGCTGCGAAAATTCGATTTCGTTCTTGAAATATTTACGGTTCAAGCGCTTCCCCCAAAGTACGAGAAGGAATTAATTCAAAAAATATCTAATTTTGTAGCCCCTGATGGTCAAATCCTTGTCATCGCTGAAGTAGGTAGAGAAGAAAGGTCTTTCGAGAATGGTCCTCCCTGGGTACTAACTTCCCAACATATAGACTCATTTGTATCATGCGGACTTAGAGTTGTAGGAAAATATGTAGAGAAAGATTCTTCGAGTAATGATGACATAGGCACATATGTCACCACATTCAAAAGATCCAATCGAGGAGACAATCGCGACAGAAGCGGACGACGGTACGGACCGAGAGAATCAACAAAATGAAACGACATATGAAAATGGAGCAGCGAGACCAATTCGCCCGCGACGGGTTTTACGTATTCGAAAACATCCTCGATCGTCCCTTGCTGGATCGGTTGAACAGCTTCTGCGATGAATTGCTCGTCCGGCAGGAGCCAGCGCATTTTGGGATGAATCGCACGACCGGCAGTATGGTCCTGATCGACTGGAACATGGCCTACCAGCACACCGTACTGGCTGAGCTGGTCGCCCATTCCGCAGCTCTTTCAGCTTTGGGCCAGCTCGGCTTCGATGACCCGAAATTTGGACACGGGCGCATCATCAGTAAGCCGCCCCACAGTCCCCCCCTGTTCTGGCATGAAGATGGCCGCTTCTGGAATGATCCGATAAGCTACAGCAGCCCATAGCGTGCTTCTTGATGTATTACCTGACCGACACAACGCCGCAGAACGGGTGCCTGCGGGTGCTTCCCGGGTCGCATCTGAAGCGTCACCCACTACACGACAAGATCTCGCCGGTACACACGGAAGAACTGACCAGCTTTGCCGATCCCGACGATCCGGGGTTCTCCCGGGTAGACGACGAACTGGATGTCCCGGTAATGGCTGGCGATCTCGTCATCGGGTACGATAGAATGTTGCATGCCTCGCATGGGAATCAAGCCGATGAGCGAAGGACCGTGCTCACCATGTGGTACTATCCCGACTTCGTCGACCTGCCCGAGCGCACCCAGGCGACAGTCGCTTCCGCAGAGGTCCGCAACGGACCTTCCGGGGCGGCCCCTGGAGAGAAGCAGGCCTTGATGGAACCCCTCGGCATCACCTACGATGGTGATGCCGAGCCGATTGAGCTGGAGCGCAAGCCGGGCGCTGATCTTAGGTAAGAGTGGATCGACGCGGTTCAGGCTCCCGACTAGCCGGCGGGCCGCGTCGACGACGAATCAGTCTCCTGGGCCGCTCGACTCCTCGTTATCCATTAAAATTACTAATCCTGCGTTACGCTGGCATACTCACCATGCCGTATAGAGGAACGCGTTCGAAGTAGAGATAATGTGATGGGATTCTTAGACCCAAATAAACCAATTTCAACCTGTATATCTGAGAAATGTGATAGTTGTGCTAAAACCCTGCATTGTCCCCATTATGCTGAAGAAGGAAGTTCATTAAAATGTTGGGCCAATTACGGTGCCCCAAAAATTTGGAAATATCGACCAGGTCCAATGACATTTGGGGAAAAGGTTATATTTTTGTCGGTTTTGCACTTGTTTGGGGGTACCCTCTCTTTTCCCTGATTTCCGAAATTCAGTTGTTTCTGCTAATTATTTATCTCATAACAGTTGCAGGCTTTTTCATGACATTAAGAACGTTTCTCTGTTCGCAGTGCATGAATTTCGCATGTCCACTGAATACGGTCAAAAACGAAGTTCGTAGAGATTTTTTTGAACGTAATCCAGAGGTTGCTAAAGCATGGACTATTGATGTCAAGCGCTAAGAACTATGGGACGGTCGATCAGGGAGAGGCTAACCAATAAATCCAGCGGACGCGAAAAACCCCGCCACTGATTTAGATGTTATACCGCACTACAAGACCCGAGGTAACGACTATGCAAGACAATCACAGCCAGAAGGATTCAGGGATCAAAATCACCGCGGTGGATACCTTTCTGGTACAGGGCAACTGCTGTTTCGTGAAGATCAGGACCAATGAAGGGATCACCGGACTGGGTGAAGGCTCGATCAGTGACAACCGGGTCGGTACCATCGCTCAGTGCATCAAGGAATTGGAAGGGCATCTCATCGGACAGGATCCGACGAACATCGAGTATCTCTGGCAGGGGCTGTATCGCTGGAATCGCTGGCACGTCGGCGTTCTATTCACCACGGCACTCAGTGCAATAGAGATCGCACTCTGGGACATTCTCGGGAAGATGGCCAACCTGCCGATCTACAAGCTCCTCGGGGGTGCCGCGCGAGAAAAGGTCCGTATCTACACCGGGGGAACCGGCAAGTCCGGAGTTCAGTTCGCCAGGAGCATCGGGTGCAATGCCATCAAGACAGGCCCGCCTGTCACCAAGGTAGACGACCATCTCACCGTTCCCATGCCCTGGGATCTTGGCCGGGCAGTGAGGCAAATCGAGGAGATGCGCGTGGAGGGCGGCGATGATTTCGACATCCTCATCGATGCCCATGGTCGGTTGACTCCGACCATGGCGCTGGAATACTGCAAGGCGATAGAGCCGTACCGACCTTAGCCGATGATCTGTCCGCATCAATTGTCTCCAAACGCACCTGAGTATTCTTCACAACAGATTTTCTCATGGATCTTCAACTTCGCTCCTTTTGTCTAACCGTCGCAAAACTTCCTTCTCCACTTCCTGGTGATCTACCTTCCCCGTCCACTGCGCTACGATCTGACTTTCTCCATCGAGAAGATACATCGCAGGAATGGCTTTCACCTTAAACTGATTCCAAGCGGGCGCCTGTTTCGCATCTACAGAGATGGGATAAGAAATATCCATTTTGGCCACCATCTTTTTGATCTTCTTAACCCGGTCTTTGTCATCATCTATAGACACCCCCAAAATTTCAAAACCCTTAGTGGAATAAGCGCTGTAGAGTTTCTGCAATTGGGGCATTGTTTCAAGACAAGGTTTGCACCATGTCGCCCAAAAATCTACCAGCACAACTTTGCCTTTCAAATCCCCCAATGTTTTGTCCTTACCCTCCAGCATTTCAACAACAAATGCGGGCGCAGGTCGTGGAAATACCGGTGGCAAATAAGCCACGGGATCTGCGTTAAATTCTATTTTACAACTTTCAGAACAAAAATAATAGACCTTGCCATCATGTTCTGAATGGGCATTGACTTTTTCCGACTCCGTCTCGCCGTCTTTTAATGCACACACACTACAAAGCGCTTTATCGGGAATTTGCTCGTCGGCTAAAAGCGTTGCCGAAAGTGCCAAAACAATTACAACCAAAAAGGCAAAATAACGCATAAATCCTCCACACTAAAATCCAATAGAAAATGAAACACCCATTGTCTCAAACCACACATACATCAAACTGACACCATATTGGGTGGCATAATAATTCAGCATCACATGCCCGCGGTCGCCATCATACATCGGTCGAACCGAAAAGCCTTTGCCCAACTCGACCCCTGCGCCAAACGGGAAATTGAATTTCTCGTCCCATTCCGAATAATTCAAACTGCCGTAAAAAGACATGCGCAACTGAGGTATATATTTACTCGTAGTCGCAAAGTAAGACTGCTCGCCCGACGGCGAACCAATGCGATCTGAGCTGGTGCCAAAAAAGAGCGCCGGACGCGTCTCTGTCTCCGTTAATAAAAACAGCGTCGCAAGAGGCCCCACCTCTTCCGCTTTTGGATTAAACTCAATCCCAACTTGCAAGCGTTGATGCAGGCTATAATTGGCTGTAAATCGCCACTGCGGACGGTCCAATGACGTATTTACATACCGTCCCGAAAGTGTAAACTTTGTATGAATGCCACTCCCCCGGAGTGGTGCGCCTTCGCCAGGTCAGCCTACTCATGTAGGTGTCATCGAAAATATAGGGCGTTCAATCCGGGTAGAATCCGCTGGCGTTTCCTGCGCAAAAACAGGTGATGTGCCCAGGTATGAGATTAAAAGTAAAAGAATAAATTTCATCGCGGCGTCACGTCTCCCGCAAAGGATCCGTACAGGCCCTTGCCCCATTCGATCTGAGCCGTTTCCATAGTTGCGACAACTTTGGGGTCGGCCGGCGCTGAGGCGATCTCTTGGCCATCCTGAGCGATGGTGATCCGGTCACCAGCAGCGATGAACTCAAATGTGGTTTCTCCCTCTGTCCAGGCCGCGGCACCTGCAGCGCATCCGGGCTTGTGCATCCGGTGCACGGTGCGATACTCGTTCCAGATCTCGTCGTCGTGCAGGAACTCCATTCTCATGTCCCGTTGCTGGCAACCCTTTGCGCTGGTCGAGATGAAGAGCGAATCACCCATCGGCACCAAACCGGTTGTTCGATTGCCCCAGTCGTTCCAGACGATCTCCTCTTCGTGTTTCTCGTTGTAGCTGGTGATATAATCTTCCCAGGGGTGGTTCATCGCATCGGTGATTGCGGGATGCTCGAACATCCTGCGGACAAAGTGCCATTGGGCACCGCCGTGATCGTAGCGCCACAACTCGGCCCACGGCCAGACCCCCATGTATATCTCTCCTCCGAATAGGCAGGTTGTCTGCGCCTCGCGTACGGCGCTCGAAACCCCGGGCAGCACCGGCGGCCAATTCTCCAGGTGGCGCAGCGCCGTCCCTTCTTTTACGTATTCCAAGAGGTTGCCGGTCGGATAGTGGCCGATTAGCATGCGATCGTAGCAGTTGAGCATCGAATAGAGCTGGTGACTGACGCCCTCCTGAGACGGGCGAATGATCCTCCACGCCGATCCGTCAAAGGCGTAGACGCCGCCGACGTTGGAGGACTGGATGATTTCGTCACCTAGCTGCCCGGCGGAAAAAGAGGTTTCGCCGGCGTAGCGAAGATCCAGGGTGATCGCCTTATCCACATCGACAGGCCCCTCGCCCGGCCTCCAGGGAACCGCATGCAGCTTGCTCCATTCGGGGGCGTTGTTCTGATAGAAGACGAGGTGACCGTGGGAGTAATAGAAATGATGGTAGTGGCCCTGGTCCGGCTTGGTCAGGATCTGCGCACCGTCGTACCATGCCTGACCGCCCTTGAACTGGAGCAGTTTTCCGGCCAGACGCATCGCTCCCTCGCCGCTTACCGTCTCCTCGACCCCAAACCTTTCATCAACAACCCAGGCCTTGGATTCGTCATCGTACCATCGCGCGGTGCGATCTTGATGGGGACTGAACTGGTAGACCCTGCCGTCAAGGTCGAACAGATAGTTGCCCCCGTCGTCGGAGGGGAACGGCAGCTTTTCGTACGTCACCTCTGCGTCGTCGTGACGCACGAAGAATTGCAGCGTCCATCGATCCATGCGGAAGTGGGTGTTGAAAAGCCCCATAAATCCTGCACCAAAGAGCACCTGACCGTTGCCATCTCGGGCTTCAAACACGGTCCCTATGTTATGCCCGAGATCTTCCCCAAAATTCACCTTCGCAGTTATGTGCATGCCTATCCTCGTATTTATATAGTTTCTATATCAGCCTGGCAGCGCCGTGAACTGCAGGCTGTAGAGGTCGGCGTCGCTGAGTGTAAAGCGCAGGCGCAGCGGTTTGCCGGCCAGGGCGCTGACGTCGGCCGCGCCCTTCCAGGTGACCGTGCGCTCCAGGTAGTCGCCGTAGATCTCGTCGCAGTCGCGCAGGGTGTGCCCCTTCAGCGCCTTGCCGTCACCGTCCTGAATCTCGACGCGCACGGAGCCGGCGGCGGAGGTGCCCACGTTCAGGCTCAGGGCGCCGCCCTCGAAGGTGAAGGGCCGCGTGAGCAGCTCGCCCCCTTTCAGCGGCGCGTTGGCGGACACGAAGCCGTCGACGCGCACCGTGAAGCGCCGCAGTCGGGAGCCCTCGCCCTGGTAGAAGTTTTCGGTGGTGAAGATGGACAGCTCCTTGGGCGCCGTCGGCAGGTCGTTGGCCGTCTCTAGCATGCCCCAGGCCGTCATATTGTTGCGGGTCTCCCAGCGCTCCGGCTGCAGCCCGGGCCGCACAAAGGCCTCGCTCCAGCGCTTGAAGTGCAGGCCGTCGCGGCTGGTCATGAACACGGTGTCCGAGATGCCGCCGGCTATATTGCCGGGCATGCGGCGATCTGCCGAGAAGCGCTTGGGGAAGCCCATGTAGATGTGCGGGGCACGGTAGTAGGGTTTCACCGCGTTGGTGTAGAGGTGTTCGAGGGGCGCGTCGCCGTAGTCGAGCAATTGCTGCTTTGACCAGCGGCGGAAATCCTTTGAGGTGCAGGTCATGATCTGGCGATAGCGCACGCCGTCGGGGTAAATTGAGTCGCGGTGGTATTCGACGTAGCAGCCGCGCTGTGGGTCGTAGAAGGCCACGTTCTGCGAGTCGAAGAGATTGAGGCCCACGGTGTGATCCATCACCGGCTTTTTCGACAGCAGGCTCCAATGCACGCCGTCCGCCGATTTGAAGGCGCAGAGAGCCTGCTCCTCATGCGTGTTGGAGTGCGGGCTGCCCAGGGCCTTGTACTCCTCGCCCTGGCGGCAGTTGGGGTTGGTGTCGCGGAAGGGTGTGAAGTTGAGCGAGCCGGGGCCGTTCCAGATGATGTTGTTGCGTGTGGAGCCTTTGTAGTTGACCAGGCCCAGCTCTGGCCGGTACCACTCGATGCCGTCGTGACTTTCGGCGTAGCACACCACCGCCGTGTACTTATTGGGCGGGTCGTAGTGCGAGCCGCGGTAGTAGGCGCGGAATAGCTTGCCGTCCTGGAACACGGTGTGGTAGGCGCTGGTGTTGCCCTCCCACGGCACGTCGTGGTCGAACACCACGTTGCGCGGCACCGGCTTGTGCTGGCGCAGCTCGACGCCGCGCCGCCGCTCGATCAGGTAGTCGTCGACGAACAGCTCGCGCCGGTCGCCCAGCTCGATGACGGCGGCCACGGCGGTTCCCGACCGGGCGCTGTTGGCTGTCTTTCTCTTAGTCGATTTCGCTGTCTTGTTCTTGGCCATTTCTGATTTCCTTTCCTGTTAGGAAATATAAAGGGTCTTTTAGGGGGGCCGGTCAAGCGGTATGGGTGGGGTTGGCGTGGCCTGGCGGTGTGCGCTCGTGGCAGATGGACGATGAGACCGAAGCTTTGGGTAAGGTCCGTTGGACGGTGCAGGAGCTATTGTCGAGTTGGGAATTGGCAGCCGAAGGTCGGGCGATGAATCACTGCGTGGTCTCGTATTCGGACCAGTGCGCCGACGGCCATCGTTCCGTTTGGTCGATTGGCGTCTTGAAAGAAGGCGCGCAAGAGCGGGAGGGCGTGCTGACGGTATGGGAATCTTCGGGACACGGGTCTACTGAGGCGGTCTGAGAATCACTGGGAGTTTATCTCATCCAGAACGTTTTTGATACCCGTCATGTCGTATTGAGGAGTCCGTCATCGCGCAGCACGATCTCGTTGTCGGTATCCCACGTCTCGCACCCGTCGCTCAGCACCGCGCATCTGAGCGTTTCCGGGCATGTGCGGTACTGTGCGTCTTTGCCCTCCTCGAACCAGCTGTTACCACCGTCTGCAGAGAACAGCTCCACGTGACCCGTCGCGCCGCCGGCCAGACCGCCGGCGTGAGTGTACGGCCCCTTCACGGCCGCGCGCCAGCGGGGTGTGCGAGTTCCAGTTGAAGCCAATCCAGAGCTCGTCGTTTTCCCCTTTTACTAGGGTGGGAAAGCTGGAATAGCGAGCTTCGTCCCAGTATAGCACCGAATTTTTCATAGGTATCTCAAGCCGTCTGTTGTAGATTCAGAACGTTCCTTCCGACCGCCCAATTATAGCCAAGTGCCGGGGGGGCGGCAAACACCTGCACAGAACGAGGTATATCATGCAACCCATTGACATAGGATCGAGCAAACAACTTTTTGTCGATGACAAATTCATCGCCTCCAGTAGAGGCGTGGCGCTGGTGATGAATCCCCCCTACCCGTCCCCGGAGCCAGTGCTGACCGCCGACGTCCCGTGGGAGGATAGCTTTGGGATCTACAGCAGCGTCTTGCAAGAGGACGACGGGCGCATCCGCATCTGGTACCATGCTTGCAAGAAAAGTGACACGTCCGATTCCCGTCTCGATCGAGCCTACGTTGGTTATGCCGAATCCACCGACGGCATCCACTTCGAAAAGCCCGAGCTGCAATACAACGGCTTCAGGTAATTCGCCGGTTAGGAAATTTGTCGAGGGGTTATCTCAGAGCCTGCAGGAGGATTTCTTGCTGGCAATCGATAGGCTGAGACAGGGAGAAATCTTCGGTATGCCGTTGAGCAAGCCGCTGTTCAATATTGCTCTTGGCTTACACGAGCTGCGCTTCAAAGAGCGGCGCAGCATCTATCGCGTTTTCTATTTTATCAAACGCGGGGACGCCATTTACCTGGTCCATGCCATGCAAAAAAAGGCCGAGACCATTCCCGACAAGGATAGACGATTGATTTTCAGAAGACTGAAGGAGGTTTGAATATGCCCTGGGAAAAAGTAGATGTTGAGCAATGGGCTGATGAACTTGGCGTCAATATCAACGAACTGCGCCAGAAAGAACAGCTTATCGAGAAAATTGTGAGGAGCAGAAAACGGTTTGGTTTGACGCAAGGACAATTGGCCGAAATGGTTGGCGTTTCCCAGCCGCGCATTGCTCAAATTGAGAATAGAACCAAAATCAGCTTCGATGTACTTTTCAATATCCTCTACGGTTTGGAGACCCAATAAATCATGACAAAAATAATCTCTACGGTCGACTTTGATGAAGACGGCAAACAAATCGGCTCGTTGCACGTGCCGCATTCGGTCACGCGCAGCGCCTACGGGGTACTGCCCATTCCCGTCGCCGTCATTCGCAATGGATCCGGGCCGCAGGTCCTGCTGACGGCCGGCAACCACGGCGACGAGTACGAGGGCCAGGTGGTCCTAACGCGCTTAATCCAGGAGCTGCAGCCCGAGCAAATCCGCGGCGGACTTATCGTCATACCGGCGTTGAATCAGCCCGCTGTGCTGGCGGCAACGCGGGTCAGCCCGCTGGATGCAGGCAACCTGAACAGGGTCTTCCCGGGCGATCCCGAGGGCGGACCGACGTGGCAAATTGCCGACTACGTCGAACAGCATCTGCTGACTCGGGTTGAAGTGGTGATTGACTTCCACGGCGGCGGGGCCTCGATGGACTACCGACCGCACGCCAGCACCCACTTCGGCCCCGACGCGTCCTCTGAGCACAAACGCCGAAGTCTGGATTTGGTCTCCAAGCTGGGTGTGCCGCACGTAATGGTTTTCGAGAACCGCATGAATAAGGGAGGGCTACCCGATGCCGCCATCCGCCAGGGCGTGATCTCTTTGGGTGGGGAATACGGCGGCATGGGCAGCGTATCGCGATCCGGGGTGCAGCTGGTGCAACAGGCGGTTGACCGATTGCTGGCCGCCCTGGGGGTTAAGGGCGCGCTGCCGAACGACCTCGAAACGCCTCAGGTCCTCCACATCTTCGGCCCCGACGCCTACGCTTATGCACCGGAACCGGGCCTCTTCGAGCCGGCCACCGACCTGGGCGACGAGGTGCGTGGCGGCGATCTGTGCGGTCAGGTACTGTTTCCGGAAAATCCTTCGCGGTCCCCCGTGCCCGTCACTTTTCGAGGCGGGGGCACGGTGGTCTGTAAACGGCACCCGGGCAGGATAGAAGCCGGAGACTGCGTCGCCCACCTGGCGGCTCCTGTAAGCGACTGACCGGCTGCCGTCAGTCCATCCCCATGGGCACAACGAAAAGCCGCTTGACTAGGTCTATCGGAAAATCGTAGATCGCCACCAACGGACACCTTGCAGGGAAGGGACCATTGACCGAAATCTGCATCGACGACCAGCCCCAGTTTTTCGTCGACGACCACCTCGTCGACAATCGCTGGGGCGTTGAGTACCTGACCGAGGCGGTCATCCGCGTCTTCCACGCGCCGGTCAAGCACGCAGGCAATCCCGTGATCGCCGGCCGCGGCGGCTATGTCAATGTCTTGCGCGAGGGCGGGCGTTTTCGCATGTGGTACCAGGACTACTGGGACCAGAGTTGGGAGCCGCGCAAATACACCTACGGCGTCGCCTACGCCGAGTCGGAAGACGGCGTCGACTGGCGCCTGCCGACGATCGGCCGCCATGCATTCAAGGGCACCAAGGACAACAATATTGTCCTGCTCGGGCCGGGCGGGGGGCGGGCGGAGGTGCCGTATCTGCTCGATGTGCCCGAGCAGTACCGGCGCGGCTATGCATACCTGCTGCTCTATCTGACCGACGAGCCCGAGAGCGCCCGGCTGATCGGCTCGCACGACGGCATCAACTGGGACCCGGCCAGCGACATCTGCATTGCCTCGGGCTTCACCCCCGATACGCACGGCAGCATCGTCTGGGACCCGCGCCGCGAGCGCTTTGTGTGGTTTACGCGGGCCACCAACCTCTACCGCGACCGCGGGGCGCGGCGCAAGGTCGCCCGCCTGGAGCACGCGCGCCTGTGGCAAGAGTGGCCGATCCGCAGCGAGAATATCCTGCTGCCCGATCGGCTCGATGCCGAGACGGTGCACAACTACTTCTACGGCATGCCGACCCGCTACTACGCCGGTATCTACTGGGGTTTCCTGTGGCCCTACCGCCACCAGGAGGACATCTATACGGCGCTGGCCTTCAGCCGCGACGGCCGCCATTTCCAGCGGCCCGCCGAGCGGCCGCCGCTCATAGACCTCGGGGCAGAGGGCGCTTGGGATGCGGGCATGGTCATGGCCTCCAATTGGGTCGAGGTCGGCGACGAGTGGTGGATCTACTACGCCGGTACTGGCGGCCTTCACAAGGAGCGCGACCCCGTGCCCGGGATCGGCCTGGCCCGTTTGCGCAAGGAGGGCTTTGCCTCGCTGCGCAGCCCGGCCGGTGGGGGTTTTGTGGTGACGAAACTCTTGCAGGGGCCCGGCGGGCGGCTCTTGCTCAACGCCAACGCCAGCGGCGGCGAGCTGCGCGTACGGCTGACCGACTACGAGCGCGCGCCGCTGCCGGGCTATGGCGCGCCGAGCCGGCCTATCTCAGGCGACGGCGTGCGCCAGGCGGTGCAGTGGGACGGCCTGGACGCAGCCGTGCCGGCGCAGCGGCCACTGCGACTGGAGTTCGAGATGAGGGGCCTGGTCGATCTCTACGGTTTTTGTTTTTCCGCAATTCCCAAACCACAAAGCAAATAGGAGAACCGAACAATGAGCGCCACATCTTCCACTGCTTCCTCATATCGCGCTCCCGCGTTTATAGACTTCCAGCCCGAGTGGTCCGGCAAAGGCGCCACCGAGGCTCGTCTGGAGGCTCTCCGCAAGCACAGCGTCGTCATCATCGACGACTTTGTCGACAGCGAATGGATTCCGCTTCTCCGCGAGGCTGGCCGCCGCGTGACTGAGACCTGCCGGCCCGAGAAGGGATACAGCGTTATCGACTCCTCCAAAGGCTATGTACACCGGACGGAGCAGGACGAGCCGTGGGCGATCCGCGGCATCATCCATCCGGCGTTTAAGGAACCGAGCTTCGCCGAGTTTCACGGCTCCGACGAGATGCTGGAGTTCGTGGCGGGCTGGTGCAACGGGCTCCGGCCGGAAGATCTGACACTGAGCACGATATTGCTCTGGTGCAATAATAGGAAACACGAGCATAAGCTCGGCTGGCATCGGGACACGGTGTGGTGGGGCACCGGGGAAAGCAAAAATTCCCAGGAAGGTCGACCGGATGGTCCCGAGGCGTATTCCGAGGAGGCCGAAAGGGCCGTGTGGGAAAAGATCAAGGAACGGAACAACAAGCAGGTCGACGAGCGCAACGGCGTGGGCATTTTTCTGGCCCTCGTCGACGACGAGGGCCACGAGATCGTCGCGGGAAGCCATAGCCGGTGGCGGACGCCGTTCGAGCACGACGTGCTCCTACCCAAGAGTATGAAGGAGGCGGGTGTGCCGCATACACCCAGCTGGGATGGAGAGAGCCCGCTCCCAGGCCAGACCGCGGTTCGGCTCAAGGCCGGACAAGCGCTGATCCGAAT
>Ga0114996_10003150_pt1 | contig 20722 bp, 21 predicted proteins | sample ArcticOcean_MG_C_4_FD_87039 | JGI IMG/M metagenome (GOLD analysis project Ga0114996, IMG submission 87039) | Marine microbial communities from western Arctic Ocean - ArcticOcean_MG_CB4_134 | ecosystem: Environmental > Aquatic > Marine > Oceanic | place: Arctic Ocean: Canada Basin | collected... | reverse complement strand
CCTGCCGCGCGCGGTGCCCGCGCCCATGCCCGCCGGAAGACCTCTGTGTATGCACGCCATGCCTCCATGGCATTCGTGGTGCTTTCTCCTACGATCTGGTCCAAAGTCTTCTTGTCCTGGGATAAGAACATCATCTGTGTGAGGTGGTGTCGCGAATGCAGACCCGCCAGTACGGTAGCGCTCCCGTCCTGGTCCCGGGCGGACCGCACCCCGGCGAGAGCAAACAACCGGGTCAGGAAATCGTCCCACAGACGCGTGTTGGTGAGGCGCCTCTCGTGCTCCACCGGATGGTCCGGGAAGCGCCCCAAAACCTGGGCTGCGAACTTGCCGGCATCCCGCCATACTGGAAGCGCTGCGCCGGCACCAGGAAATACCTTGACCCCGTGGATCCCGCACGACGGAGACCGAGCCTTAAGCAGGAACCCCTCCACCTCGGGCAACTCCATCAGGTAGCGTGATGCGAAATCGTGCATCAGCTCGGTGAGATCACGCCCTGTAGTCGGTTGGATCAACGCGGTCCCGCCGCGGCTACGCACCAACCGGATGGGATCGCGGGGCACCCCGAGCCCCACCGCCACCTCGGGGCAGACCGGCAGCAGATCGACGTGTGCCGCCAGGCGGCGCACCACCGGGGACCGAACGGATGCTCCGTCGTACCTGCACGCGTCCAACTCCAAGCACTGGCTCAGGACCAGTCTCGGTCGGGCAAACCGAGGTGAGTCTGATCGAGGCGGGCACATTGTCTGAGCGCTACCCTGACCTAGCATCCGCGGTTCGTGATGCGTTCGAGGCCGCGCGACGGAAGCTCCGTGAGCGACGCAAGCGCATATTTGATAGGAAGTTGGGAAGTGATGACGTCATGAGACACAAAAAACCGACAGGGGAGGGCGTTATGTTATGCGCCCCCCCCCGTCATTTCAGACCCCGGACTGGGTCAGTTGTTGAAGCTAAATTCGTCCGGAAGAACCGCGCCTAGCACCTCAACACCAGCACCCCTAGCGTAGTCCATCACCGTGATAACCTCTCCGTACTTAACCGCCCCGTCCGCCTTCACGAACAGCACGCGATCAGGACGATTGCTGTAGACCTCAAGCAACCGCGCCTGAAGCATGGCAGCGGGCACAGGAGACTTATTAAGCAGATACTGGCCACCCGGGAACATCTCGAGGACAATCGGAGGCACCGACGGCGCAGTTGGCTCGTCCCTCTCGACCGGGAGCTGTATGTCGATGCTCCGCTGCAACATTGGCTGCATGATCATGAAGATGACCAACAGCACCAGCAACACATCTATCATCGGGGTCATGTTGATGTCGTTCATCGCACCACCCTTCTTGCCACCTGTTGCCATTGACATAGCGCTTACTCCTCTAGTGGCTCTGGAGTGGTCTCAGAAACCGCAGCCAGCACACGGGCCCCGGCGTCCCGCCCCAGATCCATCATGGTGAGTATATCGTAGTACGGGAGGTCCGAATGAGCTTTCATGTAAAGAACCTTGTCCTCCGGACGCTCAGCGAACGCGCGCGTCAGGGCAGGCAGCATGAGCTCATTTTTGATCGGACGCTTGTTGAAGTACCACGCCCCTTCCACGTCGATACCCACGACGACACGGCTCTCTTCCTCCGGACGCTCCAAGAGGTTGTCCCCCGTGGGCAGCGTGGCCTGGAAGCCTTGCAGCAGAGCAGGCGTTATCACCATGAAGATGATGAGCAGCACCAGCATAATATCGACGAACGGGGTCATATTGATTTCGCTGTTCACCTCCGGGCTTTCGTAATTCTGATCTTCTATATTACCGCTCATGCGCAAAGCGATCGACATTAGGGCCTCCTGGTCGCCGCCGGCTTAGCAGCCGCACCGCTGCCAGATTTGGCTGCTTTAGCTTTGAACGGCTCCTGCCCTTTCGAGATCCGACTCTCGATAGCGAGCAGGAAGTTCATGAACTCCTTGCTGCCGTAGTCGATTTCCATGCTCACCAACTCGATTTTTCCCGTGAAGTAGTTGTAGAGCCACACCGCCGGAATGGCGACCAACAAACCGAAGGCGGTCGCGATGAGGGCCTCGGAGATACCGGCTGAGATGGCGGCGAGACCACCGCTGCCGGCCGTGGCCATTCCGGAAAACGCGTTGACCACGCCCATCGTGGTGCCCAGGAGGCCGACGAACGGAGCGGTCGCGCCAACCGTGGCTATCATGCCCATCCCGCGACGGAATCGAGCCAACTGCTCGAGCTTGTTGAGGTCGATCGTGCGTGCAATGGAACCGACCTCGGTCGCCGACAGGTTGCGAGACGCCACGTTCTCCTTGAGCGCCGTGAACACGCCGCGGTAGGAGGCGGCCAGGTGTCCTCTCTTGCACTCCTGTACCGCCTTCTCAGCCGCATCGAGGTCATTGCCATCGAGAGCGGCGGCCAGCATGGGGGCGAATCTCACCGTTTGCTTCTTTGACTGGATCAAGTCCCAATAACGCTGTAACGCCACTTGCATTGTCATTAGGGACATCAAGAACAGTAGCCATACGATCGCCTTGGCAAACCAACCCATGGTGTGCCACATCTCCATAAGATCTACGCTCACGTTCGTACTCCTGTTGAGTGTGCAACCGGCCCATCCGGAATGGTCGGCTGGGTGATCAGTGCGCTCCGCCCTAGCGGACCTGGAAGGTGATGGGGATCGACACCCACACCGGTACTTGCTTGTCGCGGTTCATGGCCGGGCTGAAGCTCATGGTCTGGCCGACCCTGATCGCCGCTTGGTCGAGGGCCGTATGCCCGCTCGAATTGTTGATCTGTACGTCTATGACCGCGCCACTTTCGGAAATGCGGATCCAGACTTCGCACTGGCCACCGACGCCGGCGTCGCGGAGAAGCTGAGGATACTCGCGCTCAAGAGCACGACCGACCTCGGTACGATTCCTAAGGACCGGGGCGACCGTGAACGGGGTGAACGTGGGGACGTCCCCTATCGCCACCACCGCGTCGTCCTCTGTCCCGGCGGCGTTACCGCCCTGGACGCCCTGCCCAGTGAAGTCCGCGGCCCTGAACGCGACTTCGCCAGGAGGCGGGATCTCGGCCGGTACGATGTCTGGAACCGAGAGAGTCTGGAATCCCTGGAACGGGGCGTTTGGTTGGTCCACCGGAGGAGGAGGAGGCGGCGGCGGCGCCTCCATCTCCTGGGTGATCTCCATCACGGTCACCTCATCCTCGATCCTTTCGACGCCTGACCCTACGGTGGCCCACACGAGAAGCCCCATAAACCCCACGTGCAGGCCGGTCGATACCGCCGATGACGTGGCTGTACCCTTGGGCCTGCGCGGCTTGCTCGCGAGGAGTCCGGATCCGAAAGATAGAGGACTCTCCTCACGTGTGACGGGGCCCTTAGTACTGATGTCGGCTTTCCCTCGTTCAGCGCTCATGTGCAATCTCCCGTTGTCATTCGTCCCGCGGTGGCGGGAAAGGCAGTGAGACCATACGCCAAACGTAGGACGAAATGGACCCACGGCGGCAGCATGATGACTCCTCAAGAAAGATTGTACAAGGGCCCCGCAGCGGCACGGTACTTTCTGTCGCGACCGGATTGAGCCGCCACGAGACTCCTTTCTCTTCCCAAATCCGGGGGCAAGTATGCCGCCGCTGCGCCCCGCAGGGTCCGTAGTAAAAACCTGGCACCAAGCCGCGACACAGTCAACGACGCTAGGAAAGGTCCGGATTATCGATCCTCCCCCGTCGGCTGAAAAGGGGTTCGCGGGTCCCCGTGGACCCGACCGAGCGAGGACTGCCCACACCCGTTTGACGTGCCAGCCGTGCCTTTCTCCACACCCGTACACGTTCCACATCGGATACCGCAAAGCGCCCTCCATCTGTCTCCCCCCACGCGGCTCCGCCCAACCCGACCGTTGACCTCTGGGGGCGCCGGATAGAGCTTGGGGGGTTCGCACATGCACCACCGTCAGGAGACCATCTTGACCCATCCTGAGACCCAAGTGGCGTCCGAAGAGACATTCCACGACGACATCATCTACCCTGGAACGGTCCCATTCCTGATTATCCATTTGAGCTGCTTCGCCGCCATCTGGACCGGCGTCACGCTCAAAGCGGTGGTGATCTGCATCCTCCTCTACTGGGTGCGCATGGTGGCCGTGACGGGAGGGTACCACCGGTATTTCTCCCATCGGACGTACAAGACGAGCCGCGTGGGGCAGTTCCTCATCGCTGCGCTCGCACAGTCGTCTGCCCAGCGGGGGGCAATCTGGTGGGCCGCCATGCACCGCCACCACCACCTGCATTCTGACACGGAGCTCGATCCGCATTCTCCTCGGCAGCGCGGCTTCCTCTACGCCCACGTCGGCTGGATCTTCGCGCCAGCAGCCGCACGGCCTGACTACGAATCGGTCGCCGATCTGACTCAGTATCCGGAGCTGGTGTGGTTGGACAACCACCAGTACGTGACGGCTGCGCTCCTGGGGACCGGGGTGTGGCTGCTGGCGGGATGGTCAGGGGTCGTGGTGGGCTTCCTGTGGAGCACCACGCTGCTCTGGCACGGCACGTTCTGCATCAACTCCCTGGCCCACGTCCATGGCAGCCAACGGTACCAAACCGGAGACGACTCGCGTAACAACTGGTGGCTGGCCGTCATCACCTGTGGCGAGGGGTGGCACAACAACCACCACGCCTACCAGAGCTCCACCCGCCAGGGCTTCCGCTGGTACCAATGGGACCTCACCTATTATGTCCTGAAGGCCGCGTCGTGGATGGGGCTGGTGTGGGACCTGCGCTCCGCTCCGATCGAGGTCGTGAACAACGAACGGCGTCTCGCGCAGACCGTCGTTGAGAAGGTGGCACGGCAGCTCGCAGACACTTTCTCGGCAGACAGAGTGGCGACACAGGTGACGGCTGCCTGGGAGAACAGCCACATGTGGCCCGACATCCAAGAGTGGGCACGGGCGACCACTGCGCACGCCGCAGCTCGCTTGTCCACCGTGCACCTGCCCGAGCTCCCAACCGCCGAGGAGATGCGCCACCGGGCTGCGGAGATGTTCCGCGTACCTGAAGTCTCTCTCGACGAAGTGTCCGAACGCGCCCGGGTCCTGTTGATCCAGGCCGTGAGCGTGCGGATCCTGAGCAACCTCGACCCACTCCCGGCGTAGCGTCTAGCGACGGTTTCCCACCGGGGCTTCATCGGTGTATCTTCCTGTTGACACTCGATCTCATTCTCAGGTAACGGGGATACACCTTATCCACTCCGCCGTCCATGACCCCGCCACCGCCGAGTCGCGACTGGTGGATATAACGCTCCGCGAGGTGGTGGAGCTGGTGCGGATCGACCTCCCCGAGGACCAGATGGAGCCCCTCCTCGAGCGCGGGCTGCTACCAGGTTGCCAGCTCTGCCAGGTACGCCGGTCTCCCTCCGGCGATCCGATCGTGATGGTGGATGGAACCCTGCTCGCGATACGGCACGAGGTCGCGAGGTGTCTGTGTGTGAGGCGCCCAGGATCCAACGGCGCCTGATTCGGCGCGGTCTTTCTTTGGCCCCCTTGTCCGACCCAAGCTGCCACCCTGGTGCGGAGGATGACGTCCTCCCTGCCGACCGGCCAAACGCAGAGATCATCCCCCTCGTCGCCCTGGTGGGACCACCTAACTCGGGAAAATCCACCCTCTTCAACCAGCTCACTGGGCTACGGCAGAAGGTGGCGAACTACCCGGGGGTGACAGTCGAGAAGCACGTCGGGACCGTACGCCTCCCCGACCACCGCGCGCTGCAGCTGGTCGACCTCCCCGGAACCAACGGATTCGCCGCCCGGTCCATGGACGAACGCATCACCCGGGACGTACTCGAGGGTCACGTGCGGGGGTTACGCGCGCCCGACGCGTTGGTGCTTATCGTGGACTCCACGCGGCTCGAGCCCCAGCTCATGCTGGTCGAGCCGACGCTCAAGCTGGGGATTCCAACCCTGCTCGTGCTCAACATGGCGGACGAGCTAGAGCAACGCGGCGGAGCGGTCCGCGACGATGAACTCGCCGAGCGGCTGGGTGTGAACGTGGTGCGCACCAACGCCCGGGACGGCGACGGGCTCGACCAAGTCCGAGATTTCTTGATCGGCGTGGCTGACCGTGGGCTCCTGCCCCCACGGCCCTGTCCGGCTCTGTCCAACGTCGTCACGAGCACGCCGCTGCCCATGGTCGATCAGTTTACGGAGCGCCGGCGTCGCATTAAGGAAATCAGCCGCGCGTCTGGTTTTGTCCTGCCCAGGAGCTCACAGTTGACTGAGCGGCTGGACAGCCTCTTTCTGCACAGGGTCTGGGGACCGCTCATCTTCCTGGCTGTGGTGGTCCTGGTGTTCCAGTCCATCTTCACATGGGCGGTGCCGTTGATGGACGGCGTCCATATCCTTGTCGCCGGATCGGGCGCGTGGGTGGCGGAACGGCTTCCCGACTCTTGGCTCCGCGGCCTCCTGATCGACGGGGTCTGGGCAGGAGTGGGTTCAGTGGTCGTATTCCTCCCCCAGATCCTGGTCCTCTTCCTGTTCCTAGGTCTGCTCGAGGATTCCGGGTACATGGCCCGAGCCGCCGTAATCGCCGATCGTACGATGTATAGGGTAGGGCTCCAGGGTCGAGCCTTCCTCCCCCTCATGTCGGGGTACGCCTGCGCCATTCCCGCAATCCTGGCGGCGCGTACGGTGGAGGATGAGCGTGACCGGCTAGCAACGATCTTCGTGACCCCGTTCATGACCTGCTCGGCGCGGTTGCCCGTGTACGCCCTACTGATCGCCGCGTTCATCCCTGAGCGGCGGCTCGTCGGTCCGTTCCTGGGCACGCGCGCAGCGACGTTGCTAGGACTGTACATCCTGGGGGCGCTCACCGCGATCGCCACGGCCGCAATATTGCGTCGCACGCTGCTGCGCGGGCCGCGTGACTCCTTCTTCATGGAGCTGCCACCCTATCGCATCCCGTCCGTACGCTCGATTGCCATCCGTCTCTATGACCGCAGCCGGATCTTCCTGCGTCGTGCCGGTACCATCATTCTGGCGGTCGCCATCGTGTTGTGGTTCCTCACCCAGGTGCCCCAGTCTGGCGGCTCGCCGCCCTCCATCGACGACAGCCTCATCGGCCGCATGGGGCAGATGATCGAGCCGGCGATCCGTCCTCTGGGCTTCGACTGGACGATCGGCGTCGGTCTCATTTCAGCACTTGCCGCGCGCGAGGTGATCATCGGTACGCTGGGCACGCTCTACCACGTCGAGGATCCCACCCAGGGATCCCTCCAGCTACAGGATGCGCTCCGGGGCCACTTGGACCTCGGTGCCGCAGTCGGCCTCTTGGTGTTCTTCGCGTTCGCGCTGCAGTGCACGTCCACGGTCGCCGTGATGCGCCGGGAGACGGCCGGATGGAAATGGCCTGTCCTCCAGTTCGGCTACATGCTCACATTGGCGTACGGCTTCGCGTTCATTGCTAACTGGTTGATCTAGACCCACCCGGCTGTCTCGACCAGCTCAGAAAGAGAAGGGCAGGGTTGTGCTCGAGAGCAACTGAAAATCTTATCCGGGTGTAGGAGTGCAGATTGGCCTCACTCCCTGCGAAGGGGGCGGTAGGCTAGTAGCTCTTGGGCAAGGCGGAGTCGAGGGAGTCGGAACCGCTGCGAGACCGAGCGCACGAGCTACCCCCTCGCTTGAGAGGCGTAATCACCCAGGGCTAACCCCCGGACTTCCGACCGGTCGATGGCCTTCACCCCTTCGAGCCGAGAAGCCAGGACCCCACGCGGAGCGTCTGGGTACACGCGGTCGGACAGGTGGTCGATAGTTTTCTGAGTCGCCAGGCGATCCTGTCGTACGCGTCTGACTATGGCCTACTAGGCGCGGCACTGCACCCCTCACGGGCTGATCTTCCGCAACCCGGGTGCCCTGCTGGCGAGCCTCGATCATGCCGTCTGGTTCCACCGTCCGTTCCGAGTGGACGATTGGCTCCTCTACGTCATCGACAATCCGGCCTCGGGAGGTGGCCGAGTCGTCCCCGGATACGGTGCAAGACTGGCGGACCGACCAGATCCTCCCCGGTTGCAGGGTCACCGCCGCAGGCAGCGCCACCACCACCAGAGCAGGAGACGAGGGCGAAGCGCTCTATGCCCGCTTGCTCACGGTCGGCTGGAAACGCACACCTGACCCTCGGAACGCAACCAACGGACCGGCGCTCCGTTTCCGGCTGGACGAAACTGACTGCTTCTTCTCCACTTACTCTCGGATGATGGTAGGCACACAAGCGGAGATACGGGTAACCGTCGCCTTCGAGAACCGCCCCGACGAAGACAGCTGCAACGTCATCGTCCAGTGCATCCCGGCCGTGGAGGCCGCACCCTGAGCTTCTTGGCGGAGTAGTCGGCAGACCTCATCAGCGACCGAGCTCCAACTCCAGCTCCGCGCGCACGGACGAATCGAGTTCCACCTCGAGACGGGCCGAGAGAGCATCTTGAGCCGCGCTCCCACCCACACGGCCGAGGGCCCACGCTGCGTGACCACGCACTAGCGGCTCTCCGTCACCCAACGCGCGGACGAGGACAGGGACCGCCGTGGGCGATCCCCAGTTACCCAGCGCCACGGCCACATTGCGCAAGAAGCCAGCTCGCTTCCCCCGTCTCAGCGCAGAGCCGCGTGAGAAATTGTCCCACGCTACCTCGTCCATCTCCATGAGATCGATCAGCAGCCGGCCCTCGACGTGCTCCCGCGCTTTGAGGTCGGGCTCCCTTGTGATCTCCACGAGCTTGGGAGCGTTGAACGGACACACCTCCTGGCAGATATCGCAGCCGTAGATCCGGTTGCCGATGGCGCCACGCAGCTCACGGGGGATGGCACCCCTGTGCTCGATGGTCAGGTAGGAGATACAGCGCCTGGCGTCCATTACTGGAGCGCCATCGTCGTTCCGACCCAACAGGGCTCCGGTCGGACACACGTCGAGGCAGCGAGTGCAGGTTCCGCAGTGGTCTACCGGAAACGGCGCGTCGGGCTCGAGCTCCAGATCCAGCAGCAAGGCTCCGAGAAAGAACCAAGACCCGCGGCGGGGATGGATCAACATGGTGTTCTTCCCGAACCATCCGATTCCCGCGCGGTGTGCCAGCTCGCGCTCCAAGATCGGGCCGGTGTCGACGTAGGCACGGGCCGTCAGCGGTCGCGCTATGAGGGCTCGGATCCGCTCGGCGAGGGCCAGCAGCCTCGCTTTGACTACGAAGTGGTAGTCCCGACCGCGGGCATAGCGAGCAATCACACCTACGGAGGCGTCGTTCGGCTCCTCACCCCGTGCTTCGCTCAGGTAGTCGAGGCCTACCACGACCACCGAGCGGACCTGCGCCATCGTTCCGCGCAGATCTCCCCTCCGTGCCACAGCGTCCGGCCGGGCGAGATAGCCCATCTCGCCGTTGCGTCCCTCTTTCAGCCAGCGGCGGTAGAATACAAGGTGTTTGCTGCGATCCGGTCGCGCGATGCCTACGAGGCCGAAGCCGAGAGCGCGAGCCTCCGCGCGGATCCCATCGGAGAGCGAGAGCGGACCAAACGGGGACTGCACGGAGAACGTCTGCCTGAGGGGCAGGGTCGGTTGCGGCTGGTTTACTGCGCTACCGTCTCACTTCGCATCTTCCGGAGGGGGGACGCGAACGTTCGAGGCCTCGGCGAAAAACGGATGACGCGTCCCATCCAGGAGCTTGAGCTCGAGAAGCCGGGTCCCGTTCCCGGTCTTGCCGAGAAGCCGGACCACCTTAGCCATCCCTTCCGCGCAAAGCACGGTGCTTCCTTCCGAAGGGAGCAACTCATGTCCACTGTGCCAGCCCGGTTTCGTTTCGAGGCTGACCGTCAGGTCCTCTTTACGAATGCGACGGCTGCTGTTGCCGGATACAGCCATGCTGCTCCCTCTCGGGCGACAGGTTCTGCGTACATGGCACGGTCGCGCGGCGGCCCATCGCAAGAACACCCGCGCGGCGACAAAGGCGGGAACCGTCCCGCTCAGAGCGCTAATCTAGCGGATCGGCTCCAGCCGACACAGGGCCGGAAGGCTGCTCAGCCAGTGGGAAATTATCTCCCACGTCTGAGTAGGGGTCCCACACGTAGCTCCTCCCCTTCCATTCAACTCGGGCGCGGCCCACCCAGCTACGCGTGAAAATCAAGAGACCCAACAGCGCGCCCAGGGGATATGAGCGGTCCTACACAGGCGGTGATGTTGTGCGCTTCGTTACGGCCGGGCACGATCACGCTCACGAACGGCGGGGGAGCGCCTATGCCTCGATCACTCAGCCCCCCTGGCAGACGCGCGGGATCCCGGACCAGCACGACCACATAGGCTCCGAGCCAGGGAAGGGACCAGAAGAAGAGAGCCCAGAGCATGGGTCAGGAACCCGAGGGAGTCCCTTCCCTTCCCTGCTTCGGGACCCACCGGTCCCCGTCACGTACCCGGTACTTCTCGAGGACCTTCCCCAGCGCCGACCCGAGGTCGATCCCCTGGTCGTTCGCGATCACGATCAGCACGAAGAGCACGTCTGCGAGTTCTTCGCCGAGATCCTGCTCCAGTTCCTCCGGCTTCTTGGTCTTCGGACCGAAACGGTGGTTCAGCAGGCGCGCCAACTCTCCCACTTCCTCGGTGAGACGCGCGAGGTTCGCCAGCGGAGGCCAGTAGCCTTCCTCGAACCGCCCGATCCAGGCATCGACCCGCGCCTGCGCTTCGCTCAGCTCCATCCATTCCTCACGGCGCGAGATCCCATGGGGCGGCAACCTACCCGAACCTCCCTGGGCCGGGCCAGCCATCTCCCTGGCTGGGGCCGCACGCGTGCCCTTCCCCTGCTAGCTTTCGTCCATGAGCGCGAGCCACGCCCCCACCAACCCGCCCGACTCCATGCTGGGTGGATACTTCACGCAGCACAACCGGCCCCCGGCATTCGAGGGGGTGGACCGTCAGCCCTACACGGTGTCGGTCGAGGTCGAAAAGAGAGCCAACCTGCGCGCCCCCTGGATCGCGTACCTCGTCTTCCCGTGCTGGGCGGAAACCGGGCTCGGCCTCGTCGGCCATGTCGAGACACCCGTGTTATGGGAGGGCCAGGACCCGTGGCGAAGTCGAAGGCCTGGCGGGCAGCACACCGCTCACCCGGGTCAAGGAGCTCCTGGACGAGGCGATCCGCCGCCGTGCTGGCGAGATCGAGTAGGCAAACGATGAGCGGGGCCGATGCCGACCAGACTTTCATCCGGGTCACTGAGATCTTCCGCTCAGTGCAGGGTGAATCCACCTGGGCTGGCCTTCCTTGTACCTTCGTGCGGCTAACCGGCTGCCCCCTGCGCTGCGTCTGGTGCGACACCGCCTACGCGTTCCACGGAGGAGAGCGAAGGACCATCACATACGTCATCGACCAGGTGCGTGACATCGGGGCTCGGCTGGTGGAGGTGACTGGCGGGGAGCCCCTGGCGCACCCGAACGCCTTCATCCTGGTCGCGCGGCTCGCGGACGCCGGTCACACGGTGCTCGTCGAGACCTCCGGAGCGTTCGACGTGGCTCCGCTCGACCCCCGTGCCCACAAGATCATGGATCTCAAGTGCCCCGGATCCGGGGAGTCGCACCGCAACCTCTGGGCGAACCTGGATCACCTCGGGTCCGGCGACGAGGTCAAGTTCGTGGTGAAGGATCGGGAGGACTGGGAGTGGACGGCACGAACGATCCGCGAGCGCGGGCTCGACGAGATGGTGTGGACCGGAAGGCTCGGTGCCTTGCTGGTCTCGCCCGTGTGGGGCAAGATGGACCCCGAGGCATTGGCCGACTGGACGCTAGCCTCAGGCCTCCCCGTACGATTCCAGATGCAGCTGCATAAGCTGATCTGGGAGGCGGAGAGAAAGGGTGTATGAGCCTCGGGTGAGCGCCGATCCCCGCTTCGGCGTCCTGCGCAAGGCCCTGTCAGCCTATGCGTCTGACCCGGACGATCCCGACCCAGACTCAGACGAGATCCTGCAGGCCGCCGTAGCGCTCGTCGTGCGCGGGTGCGTCGACCTCCAGGTACTCCTCATCAAGCGAGCGAGGCGGGAGGACGATCCCTGGTCGGGACATATGGCGCTACCGGGCGGACGTCGCGATCCGGCCGACCTATCGCTCCTCCACACCGCGGTGCGCGAGACTCGTGAGGAAACGGGTGTCGATCTCGATGAACTGGGGGGCCACCTTGGGAGGCTCGTGGAAGTACGCCCCGACATCCTTCGCCTGCCGCGAATCAGCATCACCCCACATGTCTTCGGCGCTCACGCCTCGACTCCCGCACGAGCGACCAGCGCTGAAGTCGAGGCTGTCCATTGGGTGCCACTCGCCGTACTCCGACATCCTTCCACGCTCGGTGAGGTGGAAATCCCACTTCCGGAAGGATCGCGAAGCTTCCCCTGCCTCCGCGTGGCGAACAACGTTGTGTGGGGGTTGACGTACCGCATACTCGATGATTTTCTGCGCTGCGCCAAGGAGGTGCCCCAGCTGCCGCGAGAGGAGTACGCCTCAGCCTCCCGCACCGACTTCCGGAATCTCCACCCAATCAGCGATGAAAATATTGGTGTTGCCGATGTGGCTCTCGTTCCGGTTGGAGCCGAACGCTAGGTGGCGTCCATCCGGACTGAACATCGGGAACCCGTCGAAGCCGCCAGTCCAGGTGACTCGCTCTAGGCCAGTGCCGTCCACCCCTATCATGTAGATGTCGAATTCACGGCCGGCGGGATCGTCCATGTTGGACGAGAACACGATCTTTTCCCCCGAGGGGTGGAAGAATGGGGCGAAGCTCCCGGCGCCGTAGTGCGTAATCTGCCGCGCGTTGGAGCCGGCGGCATCGGCCACCCAGAGTTCGAGCACCGTCGGCCAGATCAGCCCCTCAGCTAGGAGCGAGCGATAGTCGGCCTGGTCTGCCAGCGTCTCAGGATACTGGGCGCGCCACACGATCTTCGACCCATCGGGGGAAAAGAATGCGCCGCCGTCGTAACCGAGGCGATGCGTGATGCGCCGGACGTCCGAACCATCGAGAGCCATCGTGTACAGCTCGAGGTCGCCGTCCCGCGCACTGGTGAAGACGATGCGGTCCCCCTTGGGAGAGATCGTAGCTTCCGCGTCGTACCCGGGGCTGTCAGTGAGCTGGTCCAAGATGGTCCCGCTGGCATCTGCAACGAAGATGTCGTAGCTCGGATAGACCGGCCACACGTAGCCTCGGGAGAAATCGGGGCGCGCCGGGCAACTGGGATCGTGGTGGTGGGTGGAAGCGTAGAGGAGCTGATCGCCAGACGGGTAAAAATGGGCACAGGTGGTGCGCCCCGTGCCGTTGCTCACCCGGACAGTCTCGCCCGTGGCGAGGTCTAAGGTGTAGATCTGGTCACAACCGCCCTCCGCGCCGGTGCGCTGAAACGACAGCCGCTTGCCGTCGAAGGAGAAGTACGCTTCCGCGTTCTCCCCCTCGAAGGTCAGCTGTCTGATGTTACCGAAGTGTCCCTCCCGGGGATCGGCTGGCAGCGCCTGGCCCGCGGTGACTTGGAACGTGGCCTCCCCTACAACCGACTTCCTAACGGGTTGGGCAGGGACGCAAGCGAATAGAGTGGAGACAACGGTCAAGACCGAAGATCGGACACAGGTCGGAGGAGTTCTCATGTCGGACCAACGCGCAGTGCGAGGGATGCTCGGAGTCCTGGTGGCGGCGATGGCCTTTCCGGCCGCGGCGGAGGCCCAGTCCTGTCCCGCCGCACTTACCCCAGACCAGGCAACTGGTCCCCTCGCGGACGTCCGCTGGTTGGCGGACGATGCGCTGGAAGGCCGTGCGGTCGGCACGAACGGCGGTTTGTGCGCTACCGCCTACCTCGCCGCACGCTTCGATGCCCTGGGGCTCGTGCCTGGGGGAGCCGGAGGAAGCTGGCTGCAGCCGTTCTCCGTCCGTGTGGGAAGCACGCTGGCTAGCCGCAATCGCCTGGACATTTCCACACGTACATACGAGCCGGGTAGGGAGTGGATGCCGTACGGCTTCACGGGCCCAGGCACTGTGGAGGCACCACTCGTCTACGGAGGATCCGGAGTGGCCTGGCCGGGCGGGGAGCAGCCCGTCCCGGTCACTGGCAAGGTCCTGGTGGTGGAGGCGGAAACCCCCGGCGCCGGCAGCCTGTACTCCGACCCCCACTTCAAGGGCACGGTGGCCGCAGGGCGCGGGGCCCTTGCAGTCGTGATCTTGCTACCGCCAGGCACACCACTTCCTGATCCCAGCGGGGAGGTCCGGCCAGAGCTTTCCGCACCCATGCTGGCGGTGGGCGGCGCCGCCGCCGCAGCAGTGCGCGAAGCAGCCCGCCGTGCCGAGACGGCCCGGATCGACGTCACTGTGGAGCCGTTGGCTGTGGACATAGCAAACGTGGTGGCGCTGCTTCCCGGCTCCGACCCCCTCCTGGCGGACGAGGTGGTGGTGGTCGGCGCTCACTTCGATCACCTGGGTTGGGGCGGCGAAGGCTCCATGGAGCCTGCCACACGTGCGATCCACAACGGTGCCGACGACAACGCCAGCGGCACCGCTGTGATGCTCGAGGTGGCACGACGCCTTACGGCGGGCCCCCGCCCAGGCCGCAGCGTCCTCTTTGTTGGGTTCAATGGCGAGGAGAGAGGGCTGCTGGGTTCCGGATTCTACGTGACCCACCCAACACGACCGCTCGACCGCACGGTAGCGATGATCAACCTGGACATGGTGGGCCGGCTGAAGGACAATACCCTCACAGTTTTTGGCGTCGCGACCGCACCCGAATGGAACGGCCTATTGGACGCGGCTGGAGCCGAGCTCGTCCCACCCCTCACGCTATCCCGCTTGCCAGACGGCTACGGCCCCTCGGACCATTCCTCGTTCTACGGACGCGGCGTCCCGGTGCTCCATTTCTTCACCAACACCCACGAGGATTATCACCGCCCCAGCGACGACTGGCAGAAGATCGACGCCGAAGGGATGGACCGGATCGCGCGGCTGGTGGCCACCGTGACCCTCCAGATCACGGGTAGGGCTGGCGTCCCATCGGTCACGCCTACGCTCGTCCAGACCCAGTCGCCAACTCCGACGCCGACCACGGGCCAGCCTTCAGGGGGGGGCTATGGCCCCTACTTCGGCTCGATCCCAGATATGTCCCCGATCTCGACGGGAGTGCGACTGACGGGGGTACGGGAGGGCAGCCCGGCCGCGCAAGCAGGCCTGGAAGCAGGAGACGTGATCGTGGCATTCGACGGGAGCGAGGTGACCGACCTCTACGCATACAGTTACGCTCTCCGCGAAAAGAGTCCTGGGGACGTGGTGTCGGTCACGATCCTACGCGACGGCCAACGGCTCACATTCCGCGCGGTACTGGGGGATCGCCGTTAGGAGACTGGGCTTCGGTACGCTCGCTCGGGCCCGATCAGGAGGCGACCCTCAGCCGAACAGTTCCGACTGGTCCTCCTCGTCTGCGGAACCGGCAGCGATTGGCTCTTCCTCGCCGCTCTCGGTACCACCGGACGTGGGTGCGGCGCGGCTCACCTCCACGACTCGATCACCGGTGCCGAGCCCGACCAGGATCCCGCCGCGTGTGCGACGACCCTGAGCAGGTATCTGTTCCGCTGTGAGCCGGGTCGCGTGACCGGACGCGGTGACGATCATCACTTCGTCGCTGCTCAGCACTTCCATGGCGGCCACGACCGCCTGGGTGTCCTTGCCAGCCGGGACAGCGAGGCTACCGAGGCCCCCGCGCTTCTGGAGCGGGAAGTCGCCGACCGGGGTGCGTTTTCCCATTCCGTCCTCGGTCACCGCCAAGACATGTGCATCGCGCCGAACAACGACCATCCCCACCACCACATCCCCTTCGTGAAGGTCCACTCCGCGCACCCCCTGTGCAGCTCTTCCGACCACCGGGACCTCTTCCTCGGGGAAGCGAATGGCGCGCCCCTCCCTCGTGATAATCAGGAGCTCGGCATCACCATCCGAAAGCACGACGTCCAGCACGTGATCCCCATCCTTAATTCCAGCCGCGATGACGCCCCCCGAACGGGGGTTGGAGAATTCTGTTAGCTGCGTTCGCTTGACCTGACCGTTGCTGGTCACGAACACCACCAGCCGGTCTTGCCCGAGATCGTCCACGGGGAGCATGGCCACGATAGGGTCGCCACGGTCGCCACCGGGAATGACCGAGTAGACCGACTGGCCGCGCGACGCACGGCCACTTTCCGGCAGGTCCAACACGGACAGAAAATGGCAGAGCCCTCCCTGGGTAAACGCCAAGATCCACCCGCGCGTGCGCGCCGCAAACAGGCGCTCGATATAGTCCTCCTCGTGCTTCTCCATGCCCGCCAACGCCTTCCCACTGGAAATCCTGCGCCGGTAAAGCTGCATCGGTCTGCGCTTCACGAAACCCTCGTGGCTTACCGTGATCACCACGTCCTCGTCCGCAACCTCCTCCTCTACTTCGTCCCCCTCCTCATGGCTCTCGATGATCACGGTGCGCCGCTCGTCGCCAAACTTGCTCACGACCTCGGAGAGCTCTTCCAGCATGATCTCGAGCTGCCGCTCTTCGCTTTTCAGCACGGCGCGCAGTCCTCTGATCTTGCGGGTCAGCTCGGTGAGTCGACGCTTGAGCTCGCCCTGTTCGAGCTGGGTGAGTTTGCCCAACCGCATGTTGAGGATGGCATCGGCCTGGACACCTGACAGCCCGAAGCGGTCCTGTAGCTGCTCCGCAGCAGTGGGGCGGTCGGGTGAGCCACGAATGATCCGGATCACGTCGTCGATGTGCTCGAGTGCTGCCAGCAGGCCCTCGACGATGTGCTTTTCTGCCGCGGACTCCTCTAGCTGGAACCGGGACCGCCGCACGATCACTTCCAGGCGATGATCCCGAAAACGTTCCAAAAGACTTTTCAGATCGAACTGCCGTGGTTCACCCCCGTCCAAGGCCAGCATAATCGCGCCGAACGTCCCTTGCAGACTGGTACGGCGGTACAGCACCCCGAGGGTCTGTTTGGCACTGGCACCACGCTTCAGCTCAACCACCAATCGGATTCCGTCCCTATCCGATTCGTCCCGAACGTCGCTCACGTCCTCGAGCTTACCCTTGCGGGCCAAGCCGGCGATCTGCTCGACGATCTTGGTCTTGTTGGTCGCATAGGGAAGCTCGGTCACGACCAGCTGATCCCTCCCACCCCGGAGCCTCTCCTTCACGATGCGGGCTCGCATCACCACCCGGCCTCGCCCGGTCCGGTACATGTCCGCAATCCCCTCGGAGCCGACGACGAAGCCTCCCGTGGGAAAGTCGGGTCCCGGAATGTGGCGCACCAGATCTTCGACGGTGCAGTCGGGATCGATCACCAACTGCTTCACGCCCGCAGCGATCTCGCGCAAATTATGGGGAGGGACGTTAGTGCTCATGCCGACCGCGATCCCGCTGGAACCATTCACTAGCAGATTAGGGAAGCGGGCGGGAAGTACGACCGGCTCCTCGAGACGGTTGTCGAAGTTCGGGGTGAAGTCGACCGTCGCTTGGTCGAGATCCTCTAGGAGCTCCACAGCGATGGCCGACAGCTTGACCTCGGTGTAGCGATAGGCCGCGGCCGAGTCTCCATCCACGGAGCCGAAGTTACCCTGGCCATCCACCAGCGGAGAGCGCAGGGAGAAATCCTGGACCATGCGGACCAGCGCATCGTAAACCGCGACGTCCCCATGCGGGTGATACTTGCCCAGCACGTCCCCCACCACGGTCGCGCTCTTCTTGTAAGGGCGCTCCGGGAACAGGCTCAAACCGCGCATCGAATGGAGGATGCGACGGTGCACCGGTTTCAGCCCGTCGCGGACATCTGGGAGAGCACGCTGGACGATGACGCTCATTGAGTAGTCGATAAACGACTCCCTCATCTCGTCCTCGATGAGGCGGGTGACAATGCGCTCCCGCTTCTCTGCCATCTTCTTTCCTGCTGGTAGGGTTAGCCGCACGTCTCCAGCCGGCGGCGGACACCAGCAGGAGGAGGGTTGGCCTATCCTCTAAGAAACGGAAAGCATAGGCAAGCGGACCGCAGATGGGAGAACACCTACGTGGGTCGAAGTCTGAGGATCCGCCCTAACGTTCTTCTAGGGCCCCCTCGAATTCAGCTGCCATGGTCGGGTGACCGTGCTTCGTGGCTTGCTCGACCCCTCGGCGGTAGGCCTCACGAGCCTCGTCCTCGCGACCGAGCCTAGACAACAGGGATCCCAGCCGCCCCCACGCGTTGCCCTCGTCTTCACTCTGGTCTAGGTAGGCACGGAGTTCCCGCACCGCATCTTGGGTACGGCCCGCCTTCTCGTACTCGAGCGCTAGCCCGAAACGGAGGCGGGCGTCCTCGGGCCGGGCGCCGAGCATGCGCTCGAGGACGCCGATTCGGTCTTCGATCATGTGCGGTCGACGGTCAGCTGAGAGATACCTACGCTCGGACTGGTTATGATCAATCGGGAAAGTGGAAGCTGGCCGCGACGACGCCATCGACCGACAAGCCGGTCACGACCTCGATCATCGCCTCCACTTCACTCCCCATCTCCTGCAGTCGCTGCAGCACCGATAGCGAGTGGGCGTAGTCAAAGTGAGCCGCCACGGCGCCCTCATGGACGGGATGCGTCTCGCACACCAGGGTCTCCACCTCAACGCGGAGGCATTCCACAATTGATGATAGCGCCGAAACCAGCGCGCGATGATCTCTGCGCGGGGGGCGCGACCACAGTGCACATCCCGTGCGTCTCGTCGCTGAGGAATGAGCGCACACCAAGCCGAAGACCTCGCGCTTCCTCGTAGCTGCTGTAGAGGATCATGACTCTCCTCCTCCCACCGTCGGCTCGCGACACACACTCTCTGCCTATTGATACTATCGGACCCCTCCAGTGGTTTCTGCTGGGGAGGTGCCGCGACGCAATGACCTCGCGCGGAATCTCTCACATCTTGCGCCACAGCTAATTACAAAATCCCATCAACCTCGGAACAGGTCCATTTCTCCGCCGCCGGCCCTGCGAATTCCCAGAAGTCCAAGTGGTTTTCCGGGATCGTTCTCAGCCCTATCCGCCCGTCATGCGAGGGCGCTCCCCCCGGCATCTATCACACTCAGCGGGATCGACACGTGATGCTGGCCGTCCACGCTTACGTCAAACGTGTACTGGCCGGAGCGGGTGAAAACGATGCCATCCAGGTTAAGTACGTGGGGCACTTTGACCCCACCACCGGCGCTGAGCGGTCCGGGGGCCAGCTGCATCTCTCCATCAAGCCTGAGAACCTCGACGCCGTCCGGACTGCTCAGTCGGATGCCCACCTCGTGAGGGCCAGATTCCGGGAGACCTGCCGCGAAGCGGAGCACCATAGCCATGCGACCATGCTGTGCCGGAAAGGCGGACGCGGAAACGCGATCGAAGACGCCGAGGATGTTGAGCTTCCCCGAGCCATCGATGGTCGCGGCATCCGCCAAAAGAGCGAGGTCAATCTCCATAGCGCGGACCCTACCCGATGACCTCAGCCCCCGCAAGCTCACGGCCAACCCTCATGAGCGGGTCAGCAGCCAGCGCCCAAGCCAGAGCCCCCCGACCATATCTATCCCCGCGTGGGCGATGACCGCCGGCCAGAGACTTTCTGATAGAACCACCGACGCGGCGAAAATGAACCCCAGCAGGCCCGTGCGAAGCGAGCCCCACCATCCCTGATAGGCATGCAGGACGCCGAACGGTGCGGCTGAGGCGATCGCCGCACCCCACGGACCAAGCCCGAGACTCACGAGTTGAGCAAGGACGTATCCCCGGAAAGCCACCTCCTCCCCCAGCCCCGCCGCGAGGGACAGGAACACGAACAGGCGACGCTCTCGCACCGTTTCAGGCAGGAGCGCCGCGAGAAGGGGGGAACCGGGTACTCCCAGCGCCTGTCCGAGCCCGTGGAACAGCGAGAGCGCCGCGATGGCCGCTACTAGCAGCCCACAGCTCCAAGCCAGGAGCACCGGGAGAGGAAGCATCCCCAGCCCGAGCGCGGCCGCGCCCGGCTCTCCGAGCCCCGCGGCCAAAGTCACTCCACCCAGAAGGAGAATGGTGATGGTGGATCCAAAGTACACCGAGCAGCGATCCAACGGCACTCCCTCGGCAAGGGAAGCTTTGACGAGAGGCACCTGGGCCACCGCCAACAAGGGGAGGAGTGCCACCAGCGCCGCGAGGACGAACGCGTCTACCGCAGAAAGCCGGAGGATGTAGCCAAGCGCTACCGTGGGGGGGTAGACGAACAACGCGGCCCACGCCCACCGCGTCACAACGTGGCTGGGTTCCGGCTCCGGCAGGGCCATCACACTCTCTCCTCCAACACGTTGACGAGCCCGTGGGGTCCGTCTAGCGTACCCAGTTGGCATTTCTGCCGAGTTCCGCCTCTACGCTCACGCGAGTCCAGGCCTGATTCGAGGGTTTGCTCCGATGGGAGGAACCGATGGGATCCACCCGGGGCGTCCGTCATCCCACCTTTCGCGTGTTGGACGCCATGGACGCGCCCCACGGCGGGCTGATCCTCCGCCTCCGGCTCCAGTCTGGGGAAGCTCCCTCTATCCGAGAGCTCAGGGGTGCGCGCCTGCAGGCCGTCTCGCCCGACGGTCGCTCGACGATCGTGAACGTGAGGGGTTTCGCCGTCTTCGGCGGTCGCCCGTCGGACAATCAACTGGCGCGCTCCGGACGAATCGACATCCACGTGGATCGGGAAGTGAACGGGCCGACGGTGGGGGCGCACT
>Ga0114996_10003148_pt1 | contig 20730 bp, 10 predicted proteins | sample ArcticOcean_MG_C_4_FD_87039 | JGI IMG/M metagenome (GOLD analysis project Ga0114996, IMG submission 87039) | Marine microbial communities from western Arctic Ocean - ArcticOcean_MG_CB4_134 | ecosystem: Environmental > Aquatic > Marine > Oceanic | place: Arctic Ocean: Canada Basin | collected... | reverse complement strand
GGCGGCCGGGGGCCTGGTGAACAAAAGCTCGAAGTGGACCGGCGGCGTGTGCAGAAACGAATCCATTTGCTGGAGAAACAACTGAAGGGAGTGGGACGTAGTCGTGAAGAACAACGTCGCAGGCGGCAGCGCACACGGATTCCTGTGGTGAGTATTGTGGGCTACACCAACGCCGGGAAATCGACGCTGCTCAACGCCATGACGGGCAGCGACGTACTCGCTGAAAACAAGCTCTTTGCGACACTCGATCCCACCAGCCGCCGATTGCGTTTTCCGCGAGAACGTGAGGTCGTGATCACCGATACCGTGGGATTCATTCGGGATCTTCCCCCGGAGTTGGTGCGGGCGTTCAGCGCTACGCTGGAAGAGCTGGAAGATGCGGACCTCTTGCTCCATGTGGTCGACATCTCCAACGAAAACGCCAATGATCATGTGGAGGCAGTGGACTCGCTTTTGCATGACCTGGGATTGGACGAGCGGCCTGTGATCCGCGTGTTGAACAAGGTCGACAAACTCAACGGGGGCTTGGACAGGGAGTCCTTGGCGAACCGATACGGGGGGATTCTGGTCTCGGCCGTGAAAAGCCAGTCCCTGCTGCCTCTACTCGGTGAGATTGAGCAGACGCTTTGGACGCTGGACCGGGTGCCGGCCACGCCCCTTCAATCGGGTCCACAGTCGTCGTAGAGGGAGGTTGATGGACACGTCGGGATCGGAACGAATGCGCGAATTCTTGAGCCAGGTCGCCGTAGGCCCTGCAGGAAGTCGCGATCTTAATGAAGAGCAAGCGATGGAAGCGATGGGGCTTTGTCTGTCTCGGACCGCGACCGACGTTCAGATCGGTGTGTTTCTCATCGCACAACGAATGAAACGCGAAACGACCGATGAGAATCTGGGATTTTATCGGGCGCTTGTGGATGCCTCCACGGTCGTCAGCGCTGGGTGCGACCGTGTCATCTCTCTGTGTGATCCGTACGATGGGTTTAATCGGGTGCCCCATTACGCACCCGTAGTCGCGGCGACGTTGGGTGCGCTGGGGTACCCATGTTTGTTGCACAGTAGTCGTAGCATGCCGCCAAAGAACGGACTGACTGTACGGACGGTGCTTTCCGACATGGGCATGGCATTGGATATCGGTGGCGGTGAAGAATCGGTGCATCGCGCTGCGGAGCGATTGACGAATGAGTCCATCGCGTATGTGGACCTGGAGGATTTCTGCCCCAGCCTTGCGGCGTTGAGCACCATACGAGCAGAGATCGCAAAGCGGCCCTTTTTAGCGACCCTAGAAAAGTTAATCGTGCCCCTTCGCGGACGCAACGAGACCCATGTCATCGCCGGATGGGTTCATTCGGGCTACGAAGAGCTCATGACGGATATTCTAGGAAGGAACGGGTTTGCATCGAGCCTTTTGTTCAAGGGGCGTGAAGGGCACACGGATCCACACCCTCATCGAGAAACAGTGTTCGTTTCCCGCGTTGCGATGGGAAGGGTGGAATCGGGTGCTGTTGACCCTTCGGCCCTCGAGCAGGCGCCCCTCGAAGAGGATGGCGCTGTCGTCACGGCGGACGCGATTGGAAAGAAGTGGCGCGAAGTCATGGCCGGGTTGGACACGGCTGGCAGTCGCACGGTGAGGCTGTCTGTGGGCACAATCCTCCACCACTTGGGCTTGGTAGACGACGTCAAAACGGGGATCGCGGTGGCCACACAAACGCTGCAAGCGGGCGAGACGTCTCGGGTCTTCGACACGCTTCACTGCGCCCGCTCCTAGGGCCTTTCGGGCACGGATTTTCGAACGAAATGCCGTTAGATTTCTAACCATTGTTTCGAATTTGGGCAGTCCGTGACAGGGCAGTGTATCCGTGTGGCCATCTACAACACTTTGAACTCAAAGGGTTTGTTCTAAATCTATAAAATAGGCCTGCTTATTGCACCGTCCGAGGGCGCGGAAGTGCGGGAGGTGACGTGACAACGGTCGTTGATGGAACGAACGCACAGCGTCGAAAACGCTTGACGAAACGATACGATCTCTCGTATGACCACGCATCGATTTGCGCCGAAAAAACGCAAGCGCTCCGGAGGAGAAAACGTTGAACGCACGCCAGATCCTTTCCTTATTTTGTTTGAGCGCGTTGCTGTGGATGCCCCTTACAGTCTTGGCTGAGGAGGAGACCACAACAGCGACAGCGGAATCCGAAGAACGCGATTGGGGCTATGGGGGACTCGTCTTGCTTTCCAACTCGGTGGGCCGAGGGACCTTCATCGGGGATGAGTTCAATGCACGACCCAGTTGGAACATGCTGTTGAGCGTACGCCCCAAGTTCACCATCAGTAAGAAACACAACTTGATAATGCAGCTGCGCTTTGACATGAATCAAACGCTCGTCGACAACGCGGATACGACCGCTGCAGTGCCCAATGAGTTTTTGCTCTACGACATCCGCCTTGGGTTATATTACAACAACTTTGTGGATCTCAAAGATGTGGGATTGAAGTTGTCCGCCTGGGGCGAGTTCTTCTTTCCGACTTCGAAACTGAGCCAACTGCAGACCAAGATCCTTGGCCTGCGATTGGGCCTGAAAACGTCCTACAAACCACTCGATTGGATGTCCATTACATTCAGCTCGTATGCGACCAAGAACTTCAATCGGTACACGAACTACGTGTTGGACGAAGATGACTTTAGCATTCCCCTCGTCGCGCGCGCAGGTGGTGCGGAATCGGTGGAATCCGGATTGGTGGCCAATGGACTCGCTCCGTCGGAATGGTTCGTCACCAACGCCATCTCCGTTGGGTTCACGTTCTTGGAGAAGTTCAACGCGACCGTCGGGTGGACCATGTTGAACGCATTCTCGTATGCGGATCACCCCATCGACGAGTTGTCATCCCCTCACGCGGTGGCGGGTCGAGGCCGAGCAGACCTCATGTACGGCACCATCGAAGTTGGGTATGGCATTACAGACAACGTGAGCGTTTCTCTCGGAAGTACCGTGGAGCAATCGCCCAAGACAGCAGACAATCAAAGTTTCCGGTTCCCTTTCTGGGACACCACCAACGGTGCGGCCAACCGTCAGTCCTTCTATTTGGACGTGGCGGGAAGCTTCTAGGGAGAGGAACACACAATGAATCAATCAACGGAGCCAATTGTGGAATCGGATTATCAGGAGAATAAAGGCATGGATCTTCGTAGAGGACTATCTCGCCGGCTGGCAACAGGTCTTTTGACTGCACTCGCTCTCGTGTGCACCAGCGCTTTTGTAGGGTGCGCCGAAGAAGTGGGCGACATCGATCGGACGCAGACGAATAGGTTGGAAAAGTCCAAACTGACAGGGGTTTGGTACTACATGCAGACGATGATCGATGTGCCCCAGCAGACGAACCAAGGGTTCATCGGCAACACCAACTTTGGCAACAGCGCCAAAGTCATGTTTGACGTCCAGGAAGAGTACATTTTGGTCCTTCCCGTGGTGGAAACGGTGCAGTTTGCTGAAGCACCCTACAAGACCAAGAAGGTTCGAAACTATTGGGATCCGGATAGTTCCGACGAATTCGTGGACATCTGGGTGGGTGAGCCCATCGCCATGTTCCCCATCACCTCACATTTCGACGTCATGCGTGACTACAGTGCTTCCACGGGCAAGCAGAGCAATGTGATCGTGGAGAATACGACCGATCGTGTCTGGCACGCTCGTAAGTACATGCGTGTGAACTGGGGCGCGAATATGCTCTTGGACTGGGGGTACCCCACCGGGACCAAGCAATTCTCTCCCGTCGATCACTATGTGCAAGAGGGTGAAGATCCCTATCTCGCCGCACCAGGTCAAGGGACCAATCCGGATTTCCCTGAGTTCACAGGCGACTATGTGAGCTTCGTGACCAAAGCGTACATGCCGCCGTCGGGTGCCGACTGGCAGGGCTATGCCTGCAGCCCCTATGGCATCTCCAACAAAGACTGCGCTGGGTCGGTCATCAAGGTCCGTCACAGCTTCAAGCAGGCGGAGGCCACTCCAGACTACGAGACCTTCGTCTATACCAACGGCGAGCACATGGACAAGTTCGGTTATTTCCTCGCCGACCGCTATGCCTATGACGAACTCTGGAACTTGACCGAGTCAGCTCGCGATTACAAAGCCCAGCGTTGGAACCTTTGGCAGACAACCTGGACTTACCAAGCGATCTTGGACGAAAACGGTGCGGAGATTACGTGTAGCAAGGACTTGGATTGTGGTACGGACAGCCTGGTCCTCGATACCGAGTCGCTCAAGTGCTACAAGGATCATTGGATGCGCGATGGTTACTGCGCCACGTCATCGCTCAAGCCATTCTCTGTGCGTGGTCTCAGCCCAATCATCTATCATCAGTCGGCCTATGTGCATGAAGAAGTGCTCGAAACCTTCTATGAGAGCGCCGATGAGTGGTCCAAGGTTTTCAAGACGACGGTTGCGAACCTTCTCACGTTGGAGAAGCACAGCCGATACTGGGTGAAACCGTGCTCGACCAGCGCGGATTGTATCAGTGGTCGTGATGACGTCATCGCGGACGCCGAGATCTCCGTTGCCAAGGTGGTCCCGGCCAACGCCGCGGACGGTTGCCCTGCGGGTTCGGTAGCTGTAGGTGACGAATGTCTATCAGGCGTGTCCTGCAACAGTGACAATCCTTGTGGTCTCAAGCAAATCTGTTCAACAGATGGGTTGTGCCATCACAAGAATGAGGATGGCTCCAAGGGCGGCCAGGTCGCCCAACCGGCGTTGACCGGTGGCCCAGGCGGTCTGACGGCTATTTTCTACCCGGACGATAGTGCGATGGGTGGTCATGGCGTCATTCGCGCACAAGACGACAATCTGGCGGGTGTTCAAGTGGGTGCCGGCGAATGCCTCATCCGCTTCGTCAACGCGTCGCCAAATGCTGCGTCCGCCACGCTGAAAACAGCGGCGGGCTCGACGTTAGCGGCCGACGTTGCGTACAACCCGGCCACGTTGGTCAAACAAGGGGTCGTCGTAAGCACCACAGAAAATACTCTGTCGGTTGAGGTCGATGGCACTCAGGTGGCCCAGGCGCCGGTTCCGCTCGAGGCGGGAAAGAACTACCTGGCGGTCTTTGTCGGTGGCAACCAATTGGTGGTGGCCGGCACTCAGATCAGCATGAAGACCGGATTGCGATTCATGCACGCTGCTCCAGGCGTTGGAGCTGTGGACGTGGGTATCACCGGTGTGCGCGTCATCGAGGGTCTGAACGATGGTGCTTTGTCTGACTATGTCGAGACGCGTTACGACACTGAGCGCGTGACCGTTATCAAGACAGGTGCAGAAGGCGATGTCACTTGCTACCACACCATGCACGAAGGTCGTTGCATTGGTTGGCGTGGTGATTGGCCTGCTCAAATGGAAGTGGACTACCAGCAGACCTTAAATGACCTGCCGGATATGTTCGTCATTTGTGAAAATCAATACGACGCTGGGACCACCAAAGCCAACTATGAGGGGGACAAAGGCGCCGGCGTGGCAAAGGCCCATCAGTACAACGATGCGCGCTACACCACCGTGGGCAGCAACCCGTACGCGGTCACCGGCCAGCAGGATTTGGCCTCGGATCAGCATTACAACCCCTGTGGCGATGCCGACTTTGTGACGAACCCTACCGACCTCAAGAAGATCGGTGATGCACGTTATAATTACATGTACTGGGTGGCGGAAGCTCAAGCGGCGAGTCCTCTGGGTTATGGTCCTTCGGCAGGCGATCCTGAGACTGGTGAACTCTTCTGGGCGACCGCATATGTATACGGTGCACCCACGTTGACGTATGGCCAGTATGGGGCCGACCTGGTGGACCTGATCAACGGAAAGCTCGATGCAACCGACGTGATTACGGGCCAATATGTTCGCGACTACATTCAGGCCAAAGGCGATCCGCTCCCCATGGATAATTCCGCTGGCTGGGGCTACGGTGCGTTGGATCTTCCGACGGATGTGGAATCCATGGAGCAGGTCTTTGAGCAACATGGCCAATTTGACCGGCACGGTGTCATTGCACCCATGACCGATCCGTTGGCGGACAACAAAGAGATTCTCCAATTTCTGAACGACGAGAACTATCGCAAATCGCTCTTCAACCAGCTCCCAACGGTAGCCAAAGGCTATGCGCAAGCGCGGATGGACAAGATTCGTGGCACCTACATCGAAGATCTGATGACCAACGAAGAGGTGCGCTTGGGATTGACCGGTGGTGGTCTGATTCCTGGCCAGGCATTGAGCGAGGATCTGCGCGAACAGTTGAGCCCGGCGACCTGGGCCACCTCTTCCGCAGTGCTCGAGGAGCGTGAGTATCGTAATAAGCTCATGGCGCACGGACCCTGCGCATATGACCGCGAGTTTGTGGATGACAACATCTACGGTTTGGCCAAAGAGTTTTTCTGTACTGAAGAACAATGGGCCCAACAAGAAGCGGGTACCCTCACAGACAAAGTATGTAAGCAGGGTGATGATCTTCGCTGGGAGTTGACCCGTCGCATCTTTGGCGGCGTGCTGGAACATGAGATTGGGCACACGGTGGGTCTGCGCCACAACTTCAGTGGCTCAGTCGACGCATTCAACTACTTCGACGAATACTACGAGATCCGCGAGCCTGAGAACGTCTATTGCAAGAAGCACGATCACTGTGACGACGACGGTTCGGAGACGTGTCTGAAGAACCCGTGTGCTAACAACTCCGACTGCCCCAAGGGTTTGGCCTGTGACGGCGGACTGTGTGTAGACGGTACCGGTGAGGAGACCGGGCTCTGTGAGCTCAATGGTTCCCCAGTCCTCAAGTTCGTACCGCGTACTCAGATGACTGAATCCGAGCGTCTCAACAAGATGAGCGAGTACCAATACAGCACCGTGATGGATTACGGTGGTCGGTTCAACAGCGACGTCCAAGGATTGGGCAAGTACGACCAAGCAGCCATCAACTTCGGGTATGGAAAGATGGTCGACGTGTATGCCGACCCGAGCAAGATGCGGGCACGGATCTCGAAACTCGCACTGAAATACGGTTTGCCTGAAAGCTACTTCGCATACTTCCTGTCCACCACGGGCTGGCGCTATGCGGGCACGATCTTCCATCCCTTCTATTATTTAGAGAATTACATCGGTGTGGATGCGAACAAGTCCCGACTGACCGTTCCCTACGAACGCGTCAAGTTGGAGCACAGCATGCAGGACAACTACCGCGATGGAGAGATCAACTGGTCGTTCATCGAAGTGCCGTACCGATTCTGCAGTGACGAATACCGAGGCAACATGGGGTGCTACGTTTGGGACACTGGTGTAGACATTGGTGAGATCATCCACAACGCCTTGAATCTAATGAACGACTACTATGTGTTCGACGCCTTCAAGCGCGAGCGCATGTATCAAGGTTCGGACCGATTTACCCAGTACTACTTTTCTCGAGTGATGGGCCGGTACATGGATAAGCTCGGTGCCGCGGGTCGGTACTACGCCATCTACGACAACATCTTCAATGATCGGTCGTGGTACCCAGACTTCATCGAGAATCCACACGCCATGCGTACGCTCCGTCGAGCGTCCGAGACAGGGTTCAATCAATTGGCTCAAGCGTTGGCATCGCCGGCGCCAGGGTCATTCGTCCAAGACCAAAGCGATGGCGTGTATCGCAACGTCACGTACGATTTGGACGCGGCCGGTACGGACCTGACGGTTCCCGTGGGTGTGGGCAAATTCCCGTACACCCAATACATGAATACGGAGAACTACGGATTCCAAAATCACGTCGTCTGGGTGGGCAGCTTCTGGTTGAAACTCGGCGCGTTGATGACGTTGACGGACTCCACATTCTACTCGTCATCCGACTGGGTCGGCGAGCAGCTGGAGATTGGACGTAGTTCCGCCGTCGGCTTCAATACGCTCTATCAGCGAGAAATGACCAACTTGGTCGGCGGTATCGTTGCCGAATCCTTTGACCATTACAGCGGTGTTGTGACGCAAGATGCGACCGGCAAGCTGCAGTTCAAGGAGCGTGACTTGTTCGATTTGGCGGAAGACGCGAGCAAGCCGATGGTCGAGCCAGGGTTGAACAACTTGACCATGAAGCTTTATGCGTCGGTGTTTGGCCTCGCCAACCTGCCGGCTGGTTTTGACCCAAGCTTCACGGACGCAATGACCATCTTCTTGAAAGGATCGGGGCATGAATTTGATCTCGCAAGTGGGGCCAATGCCGTGACCAAGATCGAGTTTGATGATCCCTTTGGAATGAAGACCTATGTGGCCTATGCGCCCAATTACGATCAGGGTCGTTTGGCGGTGGCTTACAAGCTGTTGTTGGACGCAAAGAACTTGAAATTAGAGTGGGAAATCGCATCCGGCGCAGACAAGTTGCTGATGGGTGATGAACTCAAACAGAAGATCGAAGAAATCGATATTCTGCGTGAGCTTCACGTCATTTATGGCAACTTGGTCTACTAGGCGGGAGGAAGTGAAAACGATGAAAACAACCATGAAAACAATTTTCTCCCCGGTATGGGTTCTTCTAGTGCTCGCGAGCTGCCTGACAATGGGCGGCTGCGCGCAGCAACTGGATGAGGTCGATCGAGTTCAAAACAACGTGACGAAGAAAGGCGATTTGCGCGGTGAGTTTTACTTCCGTAGCACGGTCGTTGAGGCGCCCTATGCGTCGATGGGATTCTTCGTCGGCAACCAGAATTACCACACCGAGCGTGGTGTCTTTGATATCCAAGAAAAGACGCTGTACTTCTATCGCACCTACGAGCATGCCATCGGTGGCGAGGTGTTGGGGAGCACGTTGGATATTGACACGCCCCTTTACGAAGTAGACGAACAGGGCAGTATCAAGCACGACGAAAACGGGAAGCCTATTCCAGTGACGTATGAACGACGCATTGGCGATAAGGTCTACACCGTGGCGCGCTATGTCTACAAAGGTTCTCCGATTTTGGCATTCCCCATTAAATCGCACTTTGACATCAAAAAGGCGTACAGCTCGACGACCGGCGAAGAGACCAATGTGATCGTCGAGGAGTCATCGGACCGCGAGTGGTGGGAACGCGCCAACATGCGCGTCAACTGGGGTGGTCAAGCGACGGGGCACTGGGATGAGAACATCAGCCCGCTGCAAGGTGCGAGCCTGGACTACGCGTTCTCGTATTTCGATGATGAAGAGTTTGCGGACGGCAACAAGCCTGTGTGGGAGTTCGATGGCAGCGGTCAACTCGAATACTTCGACTATCGGGTCAACACGATCGTGAGCGCGCCCAAGTCGTATTACGGCAGCGCCAGCTTCGAGTACATTCCTTCTTGTTGGTACTATCCCTGGTTCCTTGGCCAGGTCACCGAGTGCATTTCGGAGAAGGTGGTGTTCCGCCATTCGTTCATGCGCGTGAAGCCAAGCAGTTATGTGGCTTGGGACTATGATGACAAGATGCTCAAGAAGTTCGGTTACTACCGAATTGAGCGTGCGACCTACGATCCGCTTCGAGGGGTGACCTTCTCCGGCGTCTCTCGTCGCATCCGTCGTCATCGCATTTGGGATGAGTACGTTGTGAACAAAGGGGCCGCATGTGAGACCCCCAACGGAGATGTGCATGCGGACTGTCCCACGGGTTCGGTCTGTGAGCCTATCGGAACAGACGGTACCTTCTGTGTCTCGGCAGATCCCAATGATCGCCTGGATTACAGCAAGATGAATCCCAAGCCAGTGGTCTTCTACCTGAGTGAAGAGTTCCCGCGGAACTTGGTGCCTGAAAGCATTACTTTGGCAGAGCACTGGGCCGTTCCCTTCGATGATGTGATCATCGAGCGCAAGAAATTGGCCGGTGATGCAGACTTTGCTCTGGAACACCCCATGTTCATCTTGTGTGAGAACAACTTGAGCGAAGCCAGCGCGGCCATGGCAGCTGCAGGCCTGGACATCAACAATGCAGACGATGTGGCGAAAGCCCAGGAAGACAAGCTGGTTGCGGGCATTGACGGCTGGTGCAAAGACATGGCGAAAGCCAAGCGGAACGGTGACTTGCGTTACTCGCAGTTGCACTCGGTCAACCCGCCGACCTCCGTGGGTCTGTATGGGTATGGTCCGTCCAGCGCTGATCCCATGACGGGTGAGTTGCTTTCGGCCAACTCGTATATGTACACGCCGGCGATGAAGCGCGGTGCGAACAACGCCATGTTGCTGATTGAGCTGCTGACCGGTATTCGAAACTTCTGGGAAACGCTCTATTCAAACGACGTCAAAGAGCGATCGCTCAAAACCCGTCTCGGTGCCGCCCAGGGCGGATTGCCGGCATGGACCGTCGCCGAAGCCCAGGCAGCAGCAACAAACATGCTGTCGCCAACAGTCCGAGAGCACCTGGAGGTTGTGGGTGTTGAGAAATCCGACCTTCCATGGGCATCGGCACGCATGGCGCGGTTGGCCAACAAGGAGCCCGGAATCGCCAAGATGTTTGTTACCGAAGACGTCAAGCTGATGCTTCGCGATCCTTCAGCGGGTCTTGAGAGCAATGAGCCGGTGTCAGAACAACTCGATCACATGGGCCAGCACGTATGGGGTCATCATGCGGGTAGCTGGGGCAAGCAGCTCCGTTACTACAAGGACATGGAACGGGGTGGATGCAAGTTCCTGACGGAGTTTGCGGACAACGCCATTTTGGCTTTGGGTCGTGAGTTTGCTGCCGAGATGAACGAGCGAGTGTGTGCGGCTGCACAAGCGGCGGGAGAGACGGTCTTCGACTTCTCTGTGTTTGAAGCAGTACAGGGTTCTTGTGAGTCCCAGACGGTTGGCGATCAGACCGATGACGGCTTGGTGTGCCAAGAGGTGGTGCTAACAGAAGGGCAGCCTGCTCAGAAAGTTTGGACCGATCCTTGTGCAGTGGGCAAGCTCAAGTCTCAAGTGGCCAACTCGATTGTAGACCTCGAGTTGACCAATCCCTACAACTTGGCGGAGGACTACTACCCTCCGGACCCCTTGTACACGGACACCAAGCACCAGGTGATTCAGAATTCACAGATGGTTCTATTGGACACCATCGAGACCGTGCGCACCGAGATGATCGAGCGTTTATACAAGCGTATTTATCTGGGTGTTGCCGAGCATGAGGTGGGCCACTCCATTGGTCTTCGCCATAATTTTGAGGCATCCACCGATGCGTTGAACTTCGGTCAGAGCTATTGGGATGTCAAAGGCTCCTTCAAGGACGGCGAGTTCAAGCCAACGGATTTCTTCACGGCGGAGACTGAGAAGCAAGCCCTGGGTGGCATGCGACCGCTACAGTCAGCGTCCGTAATGGATTACAGCGCCAAATTCAACGATCGTTTTGGCGGTGTGGGTTATTACGACCGCGCCGCAGTACGTTTCGGGTATGGCGGCCTTGTGGAGGTGTTCAACCAGAACCCCAACACGCAGCCCTTCGACGCGTATATGGAAACGCCCAGCGCGACGGACACGTCGAACTTCTCGACCGTGCCGGAAGCCCATCCCTATTTGGAGCGCATGTTTAAACGGATTCATTACACGAACCTTCCGACGTTGTGGGGCCAGACCGAGGCCATGTACGATCGCTCCTATGTGGCGTACAGCAGCGTGGGCAGCGATTCCAAGACGGACGATGGACTCACCGAGGTGCCTTACCGTTTCTGTTCCGATGAGTTGGCCGGCAGCTTGCCTACGTGCGAGCGCTGGGACTCCGGTGTGGATTCCTATGAAATCGTTCGGAATATGCTGAATGATTATGAAAACTACTGGCCGATTTGGGGATATTGGCACGACAGCGTCCTGTTTTTCCCGGACCTCTACTCAAGGCGAATTGCGCGGGTGTTTGGTGCGATTCAAATGCAAATGCAGTGGTGGGTGACGGAATACCAACGCTTCAACAAGGGCAATTGGTGGGAAGATCGCTTTGGCACTCCTTGGGACCAGGACCCGCGAGGTGGTTTGGGCGGTGCAGTGGCAGTGCTTGATAGCGCCAACACGTTTGCACAGGCCTTTGGTCGTCCGCAACCGGGCTATCACGGCAAGCGCAACAACATCTGGGAACCCATTCCATGGGCGGACAACTCGCTCTATTCAGACCAGAAACTGATCACACCCTTGAACTGTGATGCGCGCCAGCTCTATCCCGCATGGGATTACAGTGGGTACAAGCCTGTCGCGACACGGGCCGGTGCGATTTACGAACGGCTGATGGCGTTCCAAGTTTTGGCCGATCCCAGTTCGTGGTTTGTGGCGACCGACCAACTGAATGACATCAAGAAGTACTTGATCAGTTACTACACGTTGTTCCCCGACGAGTTGACTAACCTCTACGGTTCCATCTTGGCCAACAAGACTGACCAGTGGGGTTGGTACATGGTAACCGACGATGCCGGGAAACCGGCGCATTGCGATCGTCGGCAGATCGTGGGCCCGAATGTGCAGGGACCCGAAGGTGAGTTGGGCGAGGCATGGTATCCCTTCAATCCGGAGCCGGAGTACACGTTCCCCACCACACGATTCCGTCTCCCGATGTTGGCGGCTTACTACGGTTTGGGTCTGTTCTTGGATTCATACGACAGTAGCTTTGTGGATTCCACTCGTGTGTACATCGAAGGACACAGTCAATCGATTACACCCACTGAGGATGCAGAAGTCATTAGCTTCTCCGACCCACTCAGTGGGAAGGTGTACTCTGCGACGCGAAAAGCCAATTCGGATCGTTTTTACCCGGCGTATCACATGGTGGAACAGTTGCGTGACATGCTGCTTGGAGACGATCCAGAATTTTCGAGCATCGAGGATCTCCAAGAGAAGTATAACTACAGTGACTACCAGTTCATCGTAGACAAATTGGAATTGCTGCGCGCCATGAACTACGCGTACGACTATTCCGAGTAGTCCGCAGACGATCTTAATAATTCGAGCACCCCGACCATATATGTGGTCGGGGTGTTTTTTTGTTCATCTCGTGGAAAACCAGCATTCCGTGATGCCTACGCTTGACCCGGCGTCCGTTCGTGGTACACCGCAAGACATGCGGCAGTTGACTCTGAGCATTGTTGTATTGACCACAGCGGCGTTGTTGATCGTGAGTTCCGTACAAGCCTGCGTAAAGGCCGAAGTGCTGAACGACGCTTCCGACGAAGACCGCGTGTCTTTGGAGGCATTGAGAAACGACTGCAACGACGGTATGCGCTTGCTTCGTGAAGGGCGTGCGACGGACGCGCTGCCCTTGCTCAAACGGGCCGCTGCCCGCTCGGATATGCTCGTTCGTGATGTGCTCTTGCCGCTTGCAGAGGCGATGTACGAAGCAGGTGCCTCCGTGGAGGAAGCACTGGTGGCATGGGAGGCGGTTCACGAGCCAGTAGGTCTGGTGGAGGCCCGACGACTTGAGCTCGTGCAGCGTCTGCCTGTGGGGCGCGCAGCGGCTTTGTTGAAGGCCCTTCCCAATCGGTCTGCAGCCTTCGCTTTGAAGCAGCGCGCACGGCGGGACGGAGCCAAGGCCGAACTGTTTCGGGTGGGTAGCCCGGAGATTGCGGGACGACTGGGCGTCTTATTGCCATTGAGTGGCAAGCTTGAAGCGTTTGGAAAGCAAGTGTTGCGGGGGCTGCGTGCGGGGCTCGATGACGACACCACCTTGTATGTGCGTGATGTGGCCGCAAAAGGGGTGTCCTTTCGTTCTTTGGTGGACGAGTTGGAATCCCTGGGAGTTACGGCCGTACTGGGCCCCCTTTCCCGAAACCATGCATCCAAGATCGCCCCATTGGTGCATGCTCGAAACATCCCGCTGATCCGATTAACCGTGGAAGATCCAACCATCGAGCGTTCCCGGTGGACATTCCGTGCGTTTCTCAGTCGCGGTTCTCAGTGTGAAGCACAAGTGGCTCGAGCCATGTCGAAAGGCGCGAGTCAATTTGCTGTCCTTCACGCGGATTCCCCCTATGGCAAGGCGCTCAGCAGTGTGTTCACAAAGGCCGTGGAGTCGTTGGGAGGATCCGCGGTCATTGTGCAGTCGTATCCTGTTGGGAGTAACAACCTGACGGAGAGCATTAAGAAACTCGCGAAGCACTCTTTTGATGGACTCTATGTGGCCAGTCCCGCATCCCAAGCGGGCACGGTATTACGTTTTCTGGCTCGCGAAGACATCTGGAGCCGTCGTCGCGGCCGGAGCGGCACGACAAAAGAGTCCATCCGCTACATTCACCTCTTGGCGCCCTCGGAGTGGAAAAATACGCAGACATTGCAGGATGCAGGGCGCTACTTATATGGTGTGGTGGTTCCCACGGAATGGCCTGGGGTTGATGACCCGGGCACAAAGCGATTCGTAGGCACGATTCGACGGGCTTTTGGTTTGGTGCCCGGTCTTTTCGAGGCCGTGGGCTATGATGCGATTCGACTGGTGCAGGCCGCTCGAGCAGACAGTCGATTGGCTCTTTCGGATCGGTTGAGACAAATAAAGGGGTTTGACGGTGTGCTTGGAACCACACGATTCAATGATGAGGGAGAGCCCGTTCGTAAAGCACGTTTGTATCGGGCCGGGACCAAAGGATTTGAACCTCTGCCATAGTTCGTGGTCCAACGCACAACGAACAAAGAAAAGGACGCTGATATGAAGTTGAGTATGCTCCACACACCCACTCTGAAAGAGGCACCGAAAGATGCCGAGATCCCCAGCCATGAACTCTTGGTTCGGGGAGGCTACATTCGGAAAGAGGCTGCGGGAATTTACACATATCTGCCCCTTGCCGTTCTCGTTATGAAGAAGATCGAGCGAATTGTTTGCGAGGAGTTGAATCGCGCAGGGGCGCAGCAAGTCTTGCTCCCAACGGTTCAGCCGTCTGAGCTTTGGAAAGAAAGCGGACGATGGGAAGAATATGGTCCGGAGCTGTTGCGCTTTGTTGATCGGAAGAACACGGACTTCTGTTACGCCCCTACGGCCGAAGAGTTGATTGTTTCCATGGTGCGTCGGGACGTTCAATCCTATCGGCAACTGCCCCTGAATTTCTATCAAGTGCAGACAAAGTTTCGCGATGAGTTGCGCCCACGAGCCGGATTGATGCGGGGTCGCGAGTTCATCATGAAGGATGCCTACAGTTTCGACGTGGATGAAGACGCGGCGAGCAAGACGTATGACGCCATGTATGACGCGTACCATCGAATTTTTCAGCGGTGTGGTCTTGATTTCCGGCCGGTGGAAGCGGACACAGGAGCCATTGGCGGCTCTCGAAGTCACGAATTTCAGGTGTTGGCCGACACAGGCGAAGACCGCATTGTATCGTGTGATCAATGCGAGTATACGGCCAATGTGGAAAAGGCGGAGTTGAAGCGCTCCACGGCCAATCCTGAACGAATCGCGCAGGGCGAAGCCGCGTTGGAGCGGGTGGAAACGCCGGGTCAAAAGACCATTGAAGACGTCGCGACCTTCCTCAAGGTCAAGAAGAAGAAGGTCCTAAAGTCAGTGCTCTTTGAGTCGGACAAAGGCTTGGTGATGGCTCTGATTCGGGGCGATCATGAGTTGAACGAAATCAAACTCAAAGCGGCGCTGAAGGCGACCCATTTGGAATTGAAGACTGATGGGGATCTGGACTCGGGGACGGGAAGCTTGGTTCCGGGCTACATGGGACCGGTTGGACTGCCTGAAGACCTTCCCCTCACGATCGTTGCGGACGACAGTGTGCGAACCATGGCTGACTTTGTCTGTGGTGGGAATGCCAAGGACGTCCACTATATCGGCGCCAACTGGGCACGTGATGCGAGCCTGGCGGAGACCCATGACCTGCGGGTGGCGGGGAATCGGGATGCATGCGGACGCTGTCGCGGAACCTTCCGCTTCTTTCGTGGGATCGAAGTGGGTCACGTGTTCTTCTTGGGCACCAAGTATTCGGATTCCATGCGGTGCATGTATTTGGATAAAGATGGGCAAGAACACCCGATGGTGATGGGATGCTACGGTATTGGAATTACTCGGATCATGGCCGCAGCCATTGAACAGAACCACGACCAATACGGCATTCAGTGGCCCGTACCGTTGGCCCCCTATGAAGTGGCCGTCGTTGCATTGAATTACGACGATCCTCAGGTTGGTGGCACGGCGGACAGTATTTATACGGCACTTTGTGCATCCGGGATCGAGACCGTGCTGGACGATCGTGATGTCCGCCCTGGTGGCAAGTTCAATGACGCAGACCTGATTGGATTTCCCTATCACATTGTCATTGGGGGGCGCGGGATCCAGGAAGGCATCGCTGAAGTGAAGTGCCGAAAAACAGGAGAACGTTCGAAGATCCCTCTGGAGACAGTCGCGGACCATGTGGCTGGACTGGTGGCTGCAGAGCGCCAACCTAACACGGACGAGGCGTCTGTATGAATAGGGCACCTGGCGTCGATCCCAATCGAATCATTGTCGCATTGGACATCCTGGATGTGCCCAAAGCTCTGGCGCTGGTCGATCAGCTCACACCCTTGGGTTTGCGCTGGTTCAAGGTCGGAATTTCACTCTGGGCTCATGCGGGTCATCAGGTTGTGGAGGCTCTACGGGAGCGCGACTGCAAGGTGTTTTTGGATCTCAAACTGCACGACATCCCTCATCAGGTCGGGTTGGCGACGCAGGCCGTCAGCGCCTTGGGTGTAGACCTTCTTACGCTTCATGCGTCGGGGGGCGATGCGATGATGCGTGCGGCAGTAGAAGAGTCCGGTGAGCATTTGCGGCTCTTGGCCATTACGGTATTGACCAGCTTGGATGCACCACCCGGTGAGGTTCAGCGACGTGCGGAGATGGCTCACAATGCGGGAGTTCACGGTATCGTGTGTTCACCTTTGGAGGTTGAAAAGATACGCGCCGATCGAGCACCTCCCTTTCTGCTAGTGACACCCGGCGTTCGGCCGAAGGGGGCTGTCGTGGGTGACCAAAGGCGCGTGGCCACTCCAGCGGAGGCGCTGGCGTGGGGCAGTGACTTGTTGGTCATCGGCCGACCGATTACGGCAGCGGACTCACCCGTGGATGCCGCCAGAGCGATTATAGCGCTGTGAAAAATTCATTTCTCTTTGGGGTCCATTCGGTGGGCGAATGGCTCGAGGCGGGACCGGACCGCATCGAAGCCATTCTCGTCGCTCCACGCCAAGCACCACGAGTCGAGCGGTTACTTCGCCTCGCCGAGGAGCTCAAGATCCCGATTGAGCAAATTGCCAATGGGAAGCTTCGGGCGCTGGCTGGACCGCGCAACCCGCAAGGGATTGCAGCGCGCGTGAAGCCATTTCCTTTCGCCGACCTCGACGACGTTGTGGCGAGTTGTGAGCGCCCCGCAGTGCTCCTCGCGTTGGATGGTGTTACCGATCCTGGGAACGTGGGTGCCATTATTCGTTCGGCAGCATTTTTTGGTGTGGCCGGCGTTCTCTTACCCAGCGATCGCAGCGCTTCCATGACGCCGGTAGTGGAACGGTCTGCTGCGGGTGCACTCTCACGGGTACCCGTGTGTCAGGTGAATAATTTGGTGACCGCGTTGCGTCAACTGCAAGAACGAGATTTTTGGGTGCTTGCGTCCATTCTTGGGCCCAATCCTACGCCCAGTGAACTCGAACTATCGGGATCCATTGTGGCCGTGGTCGGAAGTGAAGGACGAGGTATTCGACCCTCGATTCGAAAGCTTTGCGATTATCGGACGTCGTTGCCGGCGTGTGGACAGTGGAAAGGAGCCTCTTTGAATGTCGCAAATTTCACAGGAATCCTTCTGTACGAAATCCAGAAACAGCAAGTAAAAACAATAGGATAAGAGCGAAAACTCAGATGCCTCAGATTCTTTTTTCCAGTTGGTCTATTTTTTGCTATTGCCTTTTTGGTCTCGTGTGTATACTCCCGGCCTCAATGTGGGGAGAAGTGTGTCTAATCTGACTCCCACATTACCCCGGGTAGCCGGGGCTCCAGGATGGAGAAGTGGTTCTTTACAAGGTTAGGTTCCGGAGTTCGATGCTGATGCGTCTAATTGGGCTGGCGTAGCTCAATTGGTAGAGCAGCTGATTTGTAATCAGCAGGTTGCGGGTTCAAGTCCCATCGTCAGCTTCCAGTGTAGGGTATGAGCGCACCCACAATGTTGTGTTCGTTTGAACCTTCGCTGAAAAGGAGGGATTCCCGAGTGGCTAAAGGGGGCAGACTGTAAATCTGCTGGCGACAGCCTACGTAGGTTCGAATCCTACTCCCTCCACCAGCAATGCACTAGGCGGTCATTAGCGTTTGAACTCGCAGGCGGGAGTAGCTCAGTTGGCTAGAGCATCAGCCTTCCAAGCTGAGGGTCGCGGGTTCGAGTCCCGTTTCCCGCTCCGGATCCGCCTATGTAGCTCAGGGGTAGAGCACGTCCTTGGTAAGGACGGGGTCACCGGTTCAATTCCGGTCATAGGCTCCAACGGTACCTAGGTGCGAAATTGTTAACTGATGTCGTAACTCGAAAGAGAAGTGAGGAGGAAGGCCAATGGCCAAGGAAAAATTCGAACGGACGAAACCACATGTCAACGTCGGTACGATTGGCCATATTGACCATGGCAAAACGACGCTGACTGCGGCGATTACATTGATTCTATCCAAGAAGGGTGGCGGTGAGTACAAGTCGTTTGACCAAATCGACAATGCTCCCGAAGAGCGTGAGCGTGGTATCACGATCGCGACTGCCCACGTGGAGTATGAGTCAGAAAACCGTCACTATGCACACGTCGATTGCCCAGGTCATGCAGACTATATTAAGAATATGATCACGGGTGCTGCCCAGATGGACGGCGCTATCTTGGTTGTGTCTGCAGCTGATGGACCCATGCCGCAGACGCGAGAGCACATTCTTCTCGCCCGTCAGGTTGGCGTGCCCTACATCGTCGTATTCCTGAACAAATGTGATCAGGTGGACGACGACGAGTTGCTTGAGCTTGTGGACATGGAAGTACGTGAGTTGTTGAGCAAATACGAGTTTCCCGGCGACGACATTCCTGTCATTCAGGGTTCGGCGCTCAAAGCGTTGGAATGCGCAGATCCGGATCATGCGGATGCAGCGTGTATTCTGGAGCTCGTGGAAGCGGTTGACACGTACATTCCGACGCCAGAGCGCGATATTGACAAGCCTTTCCTGATGCCGGTTGAGGATGTCTTCTCCATTCAGGGTCGTGGTACGGTCGTTACCGGTCGTATTGAGCGCGGGAAAGTCAACACGGGTGACAACGTCGAAATTGTCGGTGTCCGTGAGACGACCACTACGGTTTGCACCGGTGTGGAGATGTTCCGAAAGATCCTCGATGAAGGTCTCGCTGGTGACAACGTGGGTTGCTTGCTCCGTGGTACCAAGAAAGACGAGGTGGAGCGTGGCCAAGTGCTCGCGAAGCCCGGTTCGATCAAGCCCCACACCAAGTTCGAAGCCGAAGTATACGTCTTGAGCAAAGACGAAGGTGGCCGACACAAGCCCTTCTTTAAAGGCTATCGTCCCCAGTTTTACTTCCGGACGACGGATGTGACAGGCGCGATTGAATTGCCCGAGGGTATCGAGATGGTCATGCCTGGCGACAGCGTCAAGATGAACGTGGAATTGATTACACCCATCGCCATGGAACAAGGCCTACGCTTCGCGATCCGCGAAGGTGGCCGTACGGTTGGTGCGGGTGTCATTGCGTCGGTCAGCGGGTAGTAACGAAACGTTATTGGTGAGCACAGGTGTGTTCTCCAATAACAACGAGGCATTTGCACTAGGGGACGATTTTGGTCGTCCCCGCCATGCGTCCTCAAGGTGGGCCTTAAGCGAGACGGATTGTTGAGCTTGAGAATCGGTTTTGAGGAGAGCGCAAATGCGGTTCGGTGACCTTGGTTCGATGAAGTCGATACACAGGGCATTAGCTCTAATTGGTAGAGCACCGGACTCCAAATCCGGGTGTTGAGGGTTCGAATCCCTCATGCCCTGCTAGGGCCAGACGCCGTAAAGGCAACGAGGAATGTGAAGAATGAACGTTAGGCGCTACGTAAATATGGGGTTCGTAGCGGCTGGGCTGATTGCCTGGCTCGTCCTCACACCGTTTTTTCGGTGGGTGTTGGAGTTGATCGCTCCCACCCTGGATGTGGACGTCATTGGCAGTGAGTTTCGTGTCGCGGACATTCTGGGATTGTTAGCAGCAGTGCTCGGTACGGTCTGGTACTGGATGAAAGAAGACGTATACACCTCGGCGCTTGAAATTGGCAATGAGTTGTCCAAAGTCACCTGGCCGACTTGGAACGAAACACGAGTCGCAACTGTAGTGGTGATCATTACAACCATTATTATTGCGGCGATTTTGGGCGTGCTCGACTTGGTGTGGGCCAAGGTCACGACCTTCATTTACGACATCGGGAAGCCGACATGATGAGTAATTCGGAGACAACAGAAGTACGTTCCGACGAAGACGTCGCGGCGATCGAAGAGGCGGCGGCGGAAGCGGTTTTGTCGGACGACACCGAAGCTGAAACCGCGTCCACTGACGAGGAAACGTCAACGGACTCAACGGAGACGGTTGCGGACGAATCCGACGAGGCTTTGGAAGTGACTTCCGATACGGAGGAATCCGAGGGTGATGTTGGCGGCGAAGCACCCGTTGAAGCTGCTGACGAACCCGAAGTTGCTACCGAATTGTCGGAGACGACGGACGACGGTGCTGAGGCCGAGTTGGCTGAGACGACGGACGACGGCGCTGAGGCCGAGTTGGCTGAGACGACGGACGACGGCGCTGAGGCCGAGTTGGCTGAGACGACGGACG
>Ga0114996_10003145_pt1 | contig 20749 bp, 26 predicted proteins | sample ArcticOcean_MG_C_4_FD_87039 | JGI IMG/M metagenome (GOLD analysis project Ga0114996, IMG submission 87039) | Marine microbial communities from western Arctic Ocean - ArcticOcean_MG_CB4_134 | ecosystem: Environmental > Aquatic > Marine > Oceanic | place: Arctic Ocean: Canada Basin | collected... | reverse complement strand
GATCACGGTGGATGTCGTTACCCACTTATGAAAAACTCTATCGGAGTAAAAGTTGTCTTACCTTGGGTCAGACGTACCCGAAAATACAACAGGAGTTTTAAATTGCATCCTCACTTCTAACTTTGGGGCAGTAGCTCAGCTGGTAGAGCGCATCCCTTGCACGGATGAGGTAGCAGGTTCAAGTCCTGTCTGCTCCACCAAGAGGGGTTTAGCTCAGATGGGAGAGCGCCTGCTTTACACGCAGGATGTCGCTGGTTCGAGTCCAGTAACCCCTACCACACTATATGGCCCGATAGTTAAACGGAATAACAGGAGCCTTCTAAGCTCTCATTCTAGGTTCGATTCCTAGTCGGGCTACCAACAATACAATATAAAAATAAAATGTCACCATTAGATCAACAAGCTCAAGTATGTCGTAGTATATCAACTACCTTAGAAAATGAATTTACAGATATGTTCGCATTATTGGAACAATGGAAACAATGTGATCCTGCTGATAAAGCTAATCATTGGATGTTTTATAAATTAGAGAATTGGACAAATTCTTTAAAAGAAGTAATTGAAGATTATAATATAGAAGTTTGTGAAGTGGAGCTATTAGAAGAAATGGGTAAGCATGGTCCTGTAATTCTTAATTAATAAATTAAATATGACACAAGATAGATTTACATTCGAAGAACAACTAATGGAAGTTTGGCACACTTCTAATGATATACGTTTAATTGTTGAATCATATCGAGAACCTTATAATTCTGATCTACATAAGGTTTTTGAAAAGGTTTTATCATCTTTAAGTGGATTAGAAGAATTACATTCATTACGTTGTCAAAAACTTATGGATACTTTTGAAGTTTTAGTACATGAGGATCAGCAGGACTCAATGTTCAGTCAGTATAATTGGACTGATGAACCTAGCCCTTCAACTGTTGATGTAGATACAATTGCTGATAATGTGTCTAAGAATAAACGTATCAGGAGTACGTGGTAATTTTAAATACTGTAGCGTAAATAAATATTGCTGCGGTAGCCCAATTGGTAGGAGGCAAAGGACTTAAAATCCTTTCAGTGTGGGTTCGAATCCCACTCGCAGCACCATATTAATATAAGTAATAAATGACATTAGACTTTCATGGAAATATATTAATTAGACACCAATCGATTCCAGATTGTGAGTGGTGTGATAAAGCAAAAGAATTATTAGATCAGAAAGAAATTAAATATACAATTATATATAGTGATAAAGCTTTTTTTAATACTCTAATACAAAAAACTAAAAGTAAGAAGGTACCTCAAATAATATTAGATGGGACGTTTGTTGGGGGCTATAAAGAGTTACAAAATATTTTAGAATAAAAAATAAGGAGAAGTATGGCAATTTATAAAGAAGACGAGAGTGGCTGTCCATTTGTTTATAGAGTGGGAGCAGTAACAAAAGTAGTTGATGGCGACACATTAGATTGTGTTTTTGATTTGGGGTTTGATGTTATGGTTAAACATCGTGTAAGGATGCTAGGTATTGATACACCAGAATCTAGAACAAGAAGTTTAAATGAAAAAGTGTATGGCCTGTTAAGTAAAGCTGCCCTTAAATCGTGGGTGCATTGGGCAATCATGTCAGATAGAGATGACATTGATATTCAAATTAGATGTCCTGAAGCAGACAGCCGAGGTAAGTTTGGAAGAATTTTAGGCGAAGTTTGGGTCAACTGTAATGCTGATGGTGAGTATGGAGGTTGGACTAATGTTAATCAATGGCTTTGTGATAATGGTCACGCAGTTGGTTATTGGGGTCAAAATAAAGATGATGTTAAACCTGAGCATTGGGCAAATAGAGAATTTTTAGCAGAACATGGTAAGCAAGAACTTTTACAGTGGGATTGATGCATTGCGCAAATAAATGGATACCCTAAATATATACACGTAATATGTAATCAATAATAGGAGAATACATGAGTTCCTTATTAAAATGGTGGCTTATGGTTTGTACAACATTACTAGGTGTTAGTATAGCAATATATTTTAATGTTCATGAACAACTATATTATGCTGATGTTACACGTTTAAGTTTTCTTATTATTTTTATATTTGCTTGCTCGTCTATATGGATTGGGACGAAAACGTATGCAGTAGTGGTAAAACATGAGTATAGTCATCAGAGTGATGTTGGATGGTTTATTGCAGAAGTCCTATTAGCTATAGGTATGATTGGTACTGTAACAGGATTTTTATTAATGTTAGGTACAACATTTGTAAATATAGATGTTACGGATACTGCGACACTTCAAAATGCTTTAGCTAATATGGCTACAGGTATGAGCACTGCTTTATATACAACGTTGATTGGTTTAATATGTTCAACGATTATGAAAGTACAGCTTATGAATCTAGAAGTGGCGTTGAGGCAAGATGATAATTAATGAAAAATTCAAGTCTACAATTGGTTTCATAGATATAATATTTAATATATTAATTGGATTTGCCTTTCTTTTTATTATAGCTTTTATACTAATTAAACCAGAAGCTAAAAAAGAAGATTTCGAAAGAAAAGCAGAATTTGTTATAATTCTAGAATGGCCATTAGATAAAGTTGAAGATGTTGATTTATGGGTTTCGGATCCTTCTGGAGCGACTTGCAGTTTTCGAACTCCAAGAGTTAATTTGATGCATTTGGATAAAGATGATTTGGGGACTAGAAATGATACGGCGATAGTAAATGGTCGACCAGTAATCATAAAAATTAATCGAGAAGTAACCACGATTAGGGGGATAGTGCCAGGGGAGTATATTGTGAATGCTCATCTCTATTCCAACTATGGACAAACAGGATCTTTTCCTGTATCGGTTGAAGTAGTAAAAGTCAATCCGTCATATAAAGTAATATTTAAGGGCGAAAAGGAGTTTAGTAGAAGAGGGCAAGAAGAAACTTTTATTCGGTTTAAGATAGATCATGAAGGTAACCTACTAGAACTGAATACTTTGAAAAAAAATTTTATAAATCCGCGGAAATCTTCTCACACATAATTCGATGAATAATAGACGCTTTTTAGAAGGAACCGAAGTTAAGCCTATAATGATTTTTGATTATTATAGTAAACCTAAAATGTCAAAATTTGTAGGGGGTAAAATTGTTGGTGGCGATATAGTGCGAGACGAAACTGGCAGGCCTATGGTATTCAGGAGAATTGGTGTGTTGGAAAATGACATGGCAGAAAGTGAAAGAAGTCAATACAGTAAACATCAAAAAACGATGAGGAATTAGATGCTGTCAGTACTCATATTTGCGTGGATTGTTATTAGTATTATTTGTCTTTGGGTTTTAATTGAACAGCGAAAAAGAGTTATTTTTTTATTATGTTTTATACCTATATTTTTAATATTAACAACAAGTACATATTTTACTGTTAGCGCTTTATTTGGTTATCCAACAAAAGGTCCATTACCTGCTAAATTTATTTATTTATCACATATAGTTGTTGAGCCAAACAATATATATTTTTGGGTCATTGTACCAGGAGAAAGTGAACCAAGATCGTATGATATACCATATAATAAACGGTTACATAACCAAGCAGGTAAAGCTCAAAAAATGACAGCTGAAGGAAATTATGTTATGGGACAGTTTAAATTATTATCTTCTGAAGAAGATAATTGGGGTCAAGAATTAGGTGATCGAAGCGGAGGTGGAAGAACAAAGGGTGGTGATTTTGTATTTTATAAATTTGATTATCAAGATATGATGCCAAAAGAACCAAGTAATACCAATACTGTGCAAGAAGAATAAGAAGAGGTACTATGAAAAAAGTCATAATAAGTTTATTAGCCATTTATATATTAGTAGTTCCAATAATAGGTGGAGAAGAACAAAATAATAAAAAAATTAGGTTTCCATCACTAATAATATTTAAAAATTTAACATTATGCACCAAGTATATACTTCGTAATATCTTCGAAGTTAATCCTCATTTAAGAAACTTTCCAATTCCTCCATCTGTTATGTTAAAAATTGGTGAACATTGTGCATGTACTATGGATGAGCTTAGAAAAGAGTTTACATTTAATGAATATGTTACAAATTTATATGCTGAAAATGGATCAAAGTGGTTAGAAAAGGTTTGGGGAGTAAATGCACAAAAATGTAATGCTGCAGGATATAATTTAAATTTATCTCAACCCCCAAAAAGTCAAACAACAAAAGAATCATTAGAAACAGAATTGCCTAAGATTAAAAAACGAAATACTTCTCCAGGAACACTTTTTCAAGGATAACCTGTTATGAGAAAATTAAAAATCATATGCATAGTGATTTTTTTTATATTATATTCTCACATAACAATAGCTACTACTTCAGAGTTGTTAAATGTAATTGAACGTGTTAAAGAATCAATTACATTAATTGTAATATATGTTAATGATAATTCGACTAAAAGCTTATCTCCTAGGGGTTCGTGTGCAGGGTTTGTTATAGATGAACAGGGTCATGTACTTACAAATTATCATTGTGTACATAAACAAGAGCATATTAAATTATATTATTACGATGAGGAGGATTGGGAAGAGTATGAAGTAACAGTTATTGGTACAGATCCCTTGGCCGACTTAGCGTTAATTAGAGTATCTAATAGAACAAAGAAAGTGCCTCATTTAACAATTGTTGATAATGTGTCTACTATTAGAGAGGGTATGAGTGTGTTTGCTATTGGTCATCCAATGGGATTAACTTGGAGCGTTAGTCGTGGTATTGTTTCAAGTTCGAAACGTTATGCTAGGCATCCGTACGTTAAAGCTATTCAAACTGATACTGCATTAAATCGCGGAAATTCAGGAGGACCTTTAATGAATATGCAAGGAGAAGTTATTGGTATAAATTCATTAATTATTTCAAAGAATGCTAAAATGCAGGCTTAGGTATATCAGTTAGAGCAGATATTATAAAAGCATCAATTGAAAAGATGATTAATGGAGAAAAGATTGAACGTCCAGCTATTGGAGTTATGGTTGCTTCATTAAATAATATAAATGCACGGAAAAAGTTTTTAGCCGATAATCCTGATATAAAAAGTACAGTTCCTAATACATTTGGTTTATTGATAATCAGTAAAACTGATTTAGCTGATGGTCTGCGGTATTTAGATATGATTGTTGCAATTAATAGTGTTCCAATTAACAATCAACTTGAATATGCAGATGAATTAATAAAGTATAAAGTTGGGGATTATATTAAATTGCTAATAATAAGGAAGCAAAGGTTTATAATTGTTAATGTTCCTTTAAAGGTGTTAGGAGTTCCAGTTGATAAATTATTTGATAAAGCTATGCAGCCAACACAATAAGGAATTGATTGGAGAATAATAAAGGTCGTTGATTAATATTGTTCTATCCTGTATAATATATATAGAAAGATTGAGAAGTTGTGTGAATTATTAACTGAGCCTTAAATGCAAGTTACAAGTAATCTTCGTAATGAGAAGTCAATTTTAGCGAAATTGATGTCAACAGAAAATCTTCATGTTCAACACGCTAAAGTAATAACAGCAGGTTTTGATCCTACAAGACGTATTTTATATCTTCCAATCTGGAAAGATATGAGCGCTGCTATATATGATCTCTTTGTATCCCATGAAATTTCACACGCTCTACATACCCCTGTTGATGGTTGGCACAATTCATTATCAACAAGAGGCCCAAAGTTTAAAAGTTATTTAAATATTATAGAGGATGTGCGCATTGAGCGTAAGATTAAATTAAAGTATCCAGGTGTGCGTTCTCAGATGTATAAAGGCTATCAAGAATTGGTACATGATAGAGATTTTTTTGGGCTTCATAAATTTAATATTGTGCTTAATGATTTAAATTTTATTGATCGAATTAATATTTATTTTAAATCAGGTGCTACTGAAAATATTAAATTTAATGAAGAGGAATTATTAATTGTTAGTCGTTTAGAAAATATAGAAACTTGGGAAGAAGTTTTAGAAATTTCTAATAAAATTTTTGAACAAGATAAAGAAAATCCACCTAAGACGGATATTTATGAACGTCTAGAATATTCTACAGACGAAGAGGATAATAGTACTGGTTATTTAGATAATTTATTTCCAGTAGATGAAGAGTTGTCAGAAGATCAAGCAAGTGCATTAAATGGAGAAATTAAATGTGATGATCCTACTCATGATGTTGATGAAAATGATTCTTTAACTTCTGCAGAATCAGAATCAGATAGTAATAGAACTATCAATAATGGTGCAGGTGAATTTGATGATGATACTGTAAAAGATCCTTATTCATTAACAGATCAAGAATACAGATCAAAGGAAGAAAATCTAATAGACGAATCAAGCAAGAATATTACTTATTTGAATGTCCCTCATGCTCGGTTAGAAAAGTCGTTGATTGGATATAAAGATGTATTATTACACAATGACATATTGTGGCATAGAATGTCAAACTTATCTTCAGAATGTTTACATAATAAACAACATTCGAATTTAGAGTCCTTCGCAAATCTTGGTGCAGCGTATTATGCTGTAGTACAGTCTTTTGTATCTTTTATACGAAAAGAAAATCATTCAGTTGTAATGTATTTGTGTAAAGAATTTGAGATGAAGAAAAGAGCTGTTGAATATAAAAGAGAAAAGATATCAAAAACTGGTATTATCAATATGAACAAATTACATCAATATAAACTTACTGATAATATTTTTAAAAGGATTTCTACTGTAGCAGAAGGTAAGAATCATGGTTTGATTATGTATGTGGATTATTCTGGTTCTATGGCAGCTCATATTATTGATACAGTAATTCAAACAATAATTTTAATTGATTTTTGCAGAAGAGTTAATATACCATATAAAGTTTGTACTTTTACAGATTACTCATTACGACAATCAATGAGACGTAATTTGAATTTGGGAAGTAGTTCACGTGGCGATCAGGATGATTATAATTCTGATAAAATTTATGATTATAAAGATGGTGATATGAGGATGTCACATGATAATTTATATATGTGTGAATGGTTCTCTAGTGAGATGTCAAATAGTGAGCATCAGCAACAGTTAATTAATATATTTGCAAATATATTAAGTAATCATCAGTGGGTAATGTATTATTTAAATCATAGCGAAGATCATCAACAAGCAACCATGTGGAAGTCTATATGTAATAATGCACAAGTCTCATTGCATAATATACCATTTTTAGTAAACCGATTTGATAATATGTTTGGATATTTGTATGGAACACCTTTAAATGATTGTATTTTACATGGAGCTCAGTATGCTTTAGCTTTTCGAAAAAAACATAACGTACAATTTTTACATTCAGTATTTCTTACAGACGGTGAAAGTAATGGTAATCTTCAACTAGTTGATGGTAAGTGTAAAGGACATTCCTCAGATGTCAAGGGAAGAAATATATATTTGTTGCGTGACCCAATAACTAAGAAAGAATATAAAATAACTGGTCTAAATGGATTTAAATTGACAGAATCTGTATTGAATTATTATCGTAGTATAACTGGTGGTTCAGCAATTGGTTACTTTATTTGTAATCACGTTCCATATAACATGTTCAGATTTAAGACGAAGAAGGATGGAGAGCGCCTAATGTGGCAAGTCAAAGAAGATTTTCAGCGAGGTTTAAGAAATCAATTTAATAAGCAAGGTTATATAATAACTAAAGATACAGCTTATGATTCTTTATTTTGTATTAAAGGTAAAAAATTAAAAATTGCACAAAATATTTTAAATGTTGAATCCGATGCAACTCAAAGAAAATTTGTAACAGCTTTTAAAAAGATGCGATCTAGTAAATTGAATATGCGACCCATGTTGACAAAGTTTGTTGAATTAGTAGCTTAATATGCTATAATTTTTTATTGACCTTTTTATAACAATATATTATGTTAAAAGATTATCAAAATGAATTTTTTAAATTAGCTAATGCCCTGCATAGTTCAAAACAATTTCTTACCAGAAAAGAAGCAATTGATTTGTCTACTAAGATAGGTAGAGGATTACCTCATTGGTATTTGACAAATTATAATATCGGAAGGAATCAATATTCTTTAGATGCTACAATTATGCCTACTACTCGACCATGGGGTGATACTTATAGGAAAGTGAACATTCAATCAAAGGTTCCTATAGAACAAAATGTTACAGATGTTGCCGAAGTTAAAACAGAACTACAAATCAAATCATTAATTCCTGATAAGGATCCTTATTATGTTCCTGCAGGACATTTAAAAGAATTGGTTAAGGTTTTAAAGTCTGGATTTTTTATGCCAATTTTTACCACAGGGTTAAGTGGTATGGGTAAGACTAAATATGTTTTTGAAGCATGTGCAAATACAAAACGTGAATTGATTAGAGTTAATATTACAGTTGAAACAGATGAAGATGATTTGTTAGGGCATTTTACTTTAAAGGATGGTGAAACTGTTTGGGAAGATGGGCCTGTTATTATTGCAATGGTAAGAGGTGCCGTATTACTCTTGGATGAAGTTGATCTAGCATCTAATAAAATAATGTGTCTGCAGCCAATATTAGAAGGTGGTAATATTTTCTTAAAAAAGATAAATCGTCTTGTAGTACCAGCTCAAGGATTTACAATTGTAGCGACAGCAAATACTAAAGGTAAAGGTTCTGAAGACGGTAGATTTATTGGTTCAAATATTTTAAACTAAGCTTTTCTTGATAGGTTTCCTTTGACGTTTGAACAAGAACATCCTTCAATGAATGTTGAAACTAAAATTCTAACTGAAATAATGATTAAGAATAAGTTAGAAGATTGAGCCTATGTAGACCATTTAGTTAAGTGGGCTGATATAATTAGGAAAACTTTTTTTGATGGTGGAATTGATGAGATAATTTCTACTAGAAGATTGATAAATATTATCAATTGTTATGCTATTTTTAACGATAAACTAAAAGCTATTCAGTATTCGATTAATCGATTTGATGATGATACTAAAAACTCGTTTATGGATTTGTATACTAAAGTAGATGATACAATAAATGTTCCTGTGATTGAAGAAAATTCTTCTAATCAATTTAAAGAGACATTGCAAGAAAAAACTGATAAAGTAATGACAACACCTCAACCTAATAATTAATAATATGGAAATAGAAGTTCCCGTTTCTGAATTACGGAAAAATAAAGTCTTTGTTGCAACACCAATGTATGGTGGAATGGCATCAGGTATGTATTGTAAAGCTAGTTGTGATTTAGCAACTACTGCTACTAAATATGAAATTGATCTTAAATTCTTTTATCTTTTTAATGAATCTCTTGTTCCTCGAGCAAGAAATTATTGTGTCGATGAATTTTTACGGAGTGATTATACTCATTTGATGTTCATTGATGCTGACATTTGTTATTCCCCTGAGTATGTGCTAACTCTTTCTGCATTATGTAGTGAAGAAAAACCTATAATTGGTGGACCATATCCAAAAAAAGTGATAGCATGGGAAAAGGTACGCAATGCTGTCGACAAAGGTTTAGGTGATGATGATCCACTTGATCTAGATAAATTTACTGGTGATTTTGTTTTTAATCCTACGACAGGTACAACCCAAATTAGTTTAGGTGAACCTGTAGAAGTATTGGAGGTAGGTACAGGTTTTATGATGATACGAAGAGAAGCATTGGACGCATGGAGAGAAGCTTATCCTCAATTTGCTTATAAACCAGATCACAATCGTTCAGAACATTTTACAGGTGATCGTTATATACATGCATATTTTGATACTGTTATTGATAACGACTCGTGGTTAGGAGAGGGTAATTCTAATAATAGTGATAGGTATCTCTCTGAAGATTATATGTTTTGTCAGCTAGCAAGAAAAATTGGTCTTACAACATGGCTATGTCCATGGATGTCATTACAGCATGTTGGTACATATGTTTTTAATGGTTCTTTAAAAGACTTGGGTCGTTTAGAGTATGCTGCACATGGAGCTGATATGAAACATCGACCTTATGTGGAAGAACGGAGAAAAAAAATACAAAATACTACAGCACTAAAAACAAAGAAAAAAGGTAAAAGAAAATGATTATTAGTAGTGATACGATTGACATATTAAAAAATTATGCTGAAATAAATCAGAGTTTATTGTTTAAACAAGGTAGTGTTTTAAAAACTATTAATGAACAAACAAACGTTTTAGCTAAGGTTACTCTTTCTGAAAGTTTTCCTAATGATTTTGCCATTTATGATTTGAATAAATTTCTTGGAGTGTTGTCTTTGTTTTATGATCCACAGCTAGAGTTTAAACAAACCTCCGTTGTAATTCAAGCTTCACGTGATGGTAATAATTATGTTGTTGGAGATCAAATAGCCGAGTATCAGTTTGCAAATAAATCTTTGTTTGAAGAAGAAGAAAAAATACTTGCAAAGGATATAAATCTGCCGAGTATTGATGCTCAATTTGAATTACAAGAAAAATATTTATCTCAACTAATGAGAGCTGCTGCTGTAATGAGTTTACCTGAAATAGCAGTATTGTCAGATGGTAATAAAATGTCTATACGTGCTATAGATTCTAAATCTTCTATAGATAGTTTTTCAGTTGATTTGGGTACAAGTAGTACAGAATTTAAAATGATATTTAAAATTGAAAATATTAAATTAATGAAAGGTTCTTATACTGTTCAATTATCTAATCAAGGATTAGGACATTTCAGTCATTTACATAAAAGTTTAGAGTATTGGATTGCTACAGAAACTTCTCCACAATAAAAACAGATGACCAATAATATACTTTGGTGTGAAGCGTTTAGACCTCAAACTATACATGATTGTATTCTACCAGAATATTTGAAAGGTACATTTCAATCATATGTAGAAACTAAATCAATTCCTAATTTGTTATTGTGTGGTGGTCCAGGAATGGGTAAAACTACTGTAGCAAAAGCAATGTGTAAAGAGGTTGATGCAGATTATTTAATTGTAAATGGTTCACAGGAAACAGGAATTGATTTATTAAGAGTAAAATTAGATAATTATTGTAGCAGTACTTCATTGCGTGGCGGTAATAGAAAAGTTGTTATTATTGATGAAGCAGATTATTTAAATCCTGCTTCAACTCAGCCAGCAATGAGAGGATTTATTGAACGGTTTGCAAATAATTGTTCATTTATTTTTACGTGTAATTATCTTCATCGTATTATTGAGCCGATACATTCACGTTGTTCTGTTATAGAATTTAAAATAGATCGTAAACAACAACCAATAATTGCAACTCAATTTTTAAAAAGAGTTATTTTTATTTTAAATCAATATAATATTCAGTTTGATGAGAGAGTTGTAGCCGAAGTTATTTTAAAATATTTTCCAGACTTCAGACGAACGTTAAATGAGCTTCAGAGATATAGTACAAACAGTGTAATTGATACTGGGATTTTTCAGCAATTTTCAGATACAAATTTTCAAAATCTAATTAATGCTTTAAAAGAAAAGAATTTTTCTGATGTAAGAAAATGGGTTGTTGATAATAATGATAATGATCCTAAATTGATTTATAGAAGGTTGTATGATAATTTACAGGAGCATTTGAAACCACAATCGATACCTCCTGCTATACTTTTATTGGCTGATTATCAATATAAAAGTGCTTTTGTAGCAGATCAAGAAATTAATTTGACAGCTTGTTTGATTGAAATAATGGTTGATTGTATTTGGAATTAAATTATGAATCCGTTTGACTTTGTAAAATCGATTAATTATCAAAAGCAAGATTTGATGGAAGATGATGTTGAGAAACAAGTAGAGAGTGAATATGTACCATACATAGTGAATAAAGCTCTAAGCCACACTTGTGATACTGTTTTATACGCTAATGAAACAAATCAACGACCTTTTTTAGATAAGAAATTGCAATATCATTATTTACTAAATACTATTAGACCAAAAAATCGATTTGGTAAATGGTTAAAGTTTGAAAAAACAGAAAAACTTGAAATTATTCAGCAGTATTATAATTATAGCTTACAAAAAGCTAAACAAGTTGAATCAATTTTTTCTGATGATGATATTAAAACTTTAAAATCTAAATTATATTCAGGTGGCTTGAAGGAGAAGGATGAACTCAATAATAGACTCGTTAATTGAAGTTACATTAAAACAACCAGACGATTTTCTTAAAGTTCGTGAAACATTAACACGTATTGGTGTTGCCTCAAAAAAGGATAATACATTATATCAGTCTTGTCATATTTTACATAAACAAGGCAAATATTATATAGTTCATTTTAAAGAACTATTTGCTTTAGATGGTAAACCTTCCAATTTTTCTGAGAACGATGAAGCACGTCGAAATGCTGTTGCTAATTTATTAGCAGAGTGGAGTTTAGTAGATTTAGTTAGTCCTGAAAGGACTAGCTCTTTAATGGTACCCATAAACCAATTGAAAATTCTTTCGTATAAAGAGAAGGATCAATGGCAGATGGTAGCGAAATATAATATAGGCAATAAACCTCAGGATGAATGAATTAAAAATTTATAAAATGTATGAAGATGTAAACTTACCTGTGTTTGCATCTGAGGGATCAGCATGTTTTGATATGCATGCATATTTAAAAACAGGACAAGACATTCAGATATTTTCTGATACAGCATCTCGAGCTGTTGAAAAACCAATTAAACTAGAAGATCGGTTTATATTGTATCCTAATGAAAGGGCATTAATTCCAACAGGTATTATTTTTGATATACCAGTTGGTCATTCAGTTAGATTACATGCTCGTTCTGGATTAGCTTTTACTCGGGGATTAACATTAGCTAATGGTTAAGGTATAATTGATAATGATTATGTGGAGCATGTTTATGTAATGCTTGTAAATAATTCTGACATGAATGCGATTATAAATAATCGTGATAGAGTATGTCAAGGTGAATTAGTGGAGGATCTAAAATATATATTAAGTGAAATTTCAGATCCACCAAAAGCTAAAACTTCACGCAATGGAGGTTTTGGTTCTACTGGAGTGTAATGATGAAAACTAGATACACGCTACTTGTAAAAGGTGTTGGCAGTTATTCAGAAACTTCACTCCTCCGACTGTTTGTTGCAGTCATTAAACATCGCTTGAAACACTTGCTCCAAGGAGAAGGGTTTCAAGATTAATTTTTAATATTCTTGCTTAATAAGGAGAAATATGACAGTAAGACAATTCAATACTTCAAATCTTAATGAGTTAATACATGCGTTTCAACCATTTACGGTTGGAATGGATGATATGTTGCGAGACATGTATAATTTTAATTCTCGTCAACATACACCTGGTGGATATCCTCCATACAATATTATAACTGTAGATGAGGATCATTTTATGATTGAAATGGCAATTGCTGGTTTTAATGAAAGTGAAATCACAGTTACTCAGAAAGAGGAAGATTTGATGGTTCAAGGAACACCATCTGGTAAGAAGGTGGAAGAAGATACCTATCTTCATAGAGGAATCGCAAACCGTTCTTTTACACGTAAATTTAAACTTGGGCAGTATGTCAAAGTTTCAAATTGTACTTTAGAAAACGGTATGCTGTTTATTCATTTGGAAAAAAATATTCCAGAAGAAGATAAACCTAGAGTGATTCCAATTAATAAGTAATTATAGGGGGCGCAATGCCCCCTTTTTGAATAAGGATTAAAATGGACAGTGAAGAAGATATTCGTTTAGCTAAGAATTTTTCATTAAACGAATTAGTAAAAAGTTCTACTGCAACTCGCATGGGCATTGATAATTGGTCAACAGATGCTCAAATACTAGTAAATTTAACTAATGTAGTCAATCATGTTTTACAGCCTGTACGTGACAACTTTGGTCCATTAAGAGTTAATAGTGGGTATCGTAGTATAGAGCTTAATAAAGCTATAGGTGGTTCATCGTCAAGTCAACACTGTAAAGGTGAAGCAGCAGATTTTGAATGTTCAAAAGTAGGTAATTATGATTTAGCAAAATGGATTGCTGATAATTTAGAATTTGATCAACTTATATTAGAGTTTTATACTTCAGGTGTACCATCTAGTGGATGGGTACATTGTTCTTTTAAAACTGAGGCGACAAATCGTTATGATATTAAAACAGCTTTAAGAGTCAAAGGAAAGACCCAATATAAGGAGGGTCTCATCAAATAAAAGGTTTATGAAATTTTATACTAGCGCCCATGTTCGATCAAATCAAGTATTAGAACGTGGGTTTGATAATGGTACTCGTTTCGAACATCGTGTAGAATATGAACCAACATTATATATTCCTACAACAAAGCCCTCAAAATATAAAACTCTAGATAATCAAAACGTTGATGGAATTAAACCTGGTACAATTAAAGATTGTCGAGAGTTTATAGCCAAATATAAAGACGTTCACAATTTTGATATATATGGATCGATTTTGTATCGATATTCTTATCTTGCTGAAAAGTATCCACAAAATCCTACTCCATATGATTTTTCTTTAATTCAGACAGCATATATTGATATTGAAACAGGGTCTGAACACGGTTTTCCAAATCCAGTAACAGCCTCTGAAGAAGTAATAGCTATTACTGTTAGTGTTAATGGTAAATATTTTGTTTGGGGGTGTCATGAATATGAAAATTCTCAATCACTTGTTACATATTTCCAATGTGATGATGAAGTACATTTATTAACTAGTTTTTTAGATAAGTGGCAAATGATTAAACCAGATATTATTACTGGTTGGAGTACACAATTTTTTGATATACCATATCTTGTTAATAGAATTCGTAAAATATTTGGACCAAAACAAAGTCTCTTATTATCTCCTTGGAAAATTATAAATGAACGTGTTGTAGAAAATATGAGATTTCAAGGAGGACGAGATGTTATTTTTTATGATCTAGTAGGCTGCTCAACGTTAGATTATTTTGATTTATATAAAAAGTTTACATACACAAATCAAGAAAGTTATAGATTAGATTATATTGCTTCTATAGAATTAGGTGAACGAAAATTATCGTATGAAGAGTATGAAGGATTACATGATTTGTATAAGAAAAATTTTCAACGTTTTATAGATTATAATATTAAGGATGTACAGCTAGTAGAACGTCTTGAAGATAAGATGAAATTAATTGAGATGGCTTGTGCTCTTGCTTATGATGCAAAGGTTAATTATGCAGATGTATTTACTCAAGTAAGAATGTGGGATGTTTTAATTTATAATCATTTAAAATCTAAAAATATTGTTATACCTCCAAAGCAAGTATTTACAAAAGATAAAGCATATGCTGGAGCACATGTTAAAGATCCTGCATTAGGTATGCATCGATGGGTTGTTAGTTTCGATTTAAATAGTTTGTATCCGCATTTAATAATGCAATATAATATATCACCAGAAACTATTATTGATGGTGGTTATGTTAGTAGTAATGTAGATCAATTTTTAGATCAACAATTAGATACTAGTACAATTAAAGAAAGGAATGTTTGTCTTAGTGCTAGTGGTCAATTATTTCAAAATGATGTTCAAGGATTTCTTCCAGAAATGATGCAACAACGTTATGATAATCGTGTTGTATATAAAAGGAAGATGATAGAAGGACAACAAAAACTTGAAAAAGAAACAGATCAATCACAACGTTTCCAGTTAGAAAAAGAAATTTCTCAGTATCAAAATTTGCAATTAGCAATGAAAATTTCTATGAATAGTGCTTATGGAGCTATGGGTAATCAATACTTTAGATATTTTGATACGAGAATTGCTGAAGCTATTACATTAGGTGGTCAACTTTCTATTAGATGGGTTGAAAAAGCTATTAATAAACATTTAAATACTGTTTTAAAAACTCAAGATGTAGATTATGTTATAGCATCAGATACAGATTCATTATACATTACTTTAGAAAAATTAGTTGAAAAGATTTTTCCAGATCAATCAGATACTGCTAAAATTATTAATTTTATGAATAAAGTATGTGAACAAGATTTGCAACGAGTTATTGATGATTGTTATAATGAATTAAAAGATTATATGAATGCTTATCAGCAAAAAATGTTTATGAAGAGAGAGTGTCTTGCTGATAAAGGTATATGGACTGGTAAGAAACATTATCTTTTAAATGTTTATGATAATGAGGGTGTTCGTTATGCTAAACCATATTTAAAAGTTATGGGTATTGAAGCAGTTAAATCTTCTACTCCAACAGCGTGTCGAGCCAAGTTAAAAGAAGCATTTAACATAATAATGAATAAAGATGAGAATGATATACAGCAATTCATAAAAGAATTTAAAGAAGAATTTAATAATTGTCCAATTGAAGATATAGCATTTCCTCGCTCTGTAAAGAATATTGCTAAATATACTGATAATTTTAATATATATAAAAAAGCAACTCCTATACACGTAAAGGGTACATTATTGCATAATCACTATTTAAGGAAACATAATCTTACTAAAAAATATTCTTTAATACAGGAAGGTGAAAAGATAAAATTTGTTTATCTGAAAAGTCCTAATCCTATACACAATTATGTTATTGCGTTTCTTAATGGTTTGCCAAAAGAATTTAATTTAGAAACATATATAGATTATGAACTGCAGTTCGATAAATCCTTTAAGGGTCCTTTAACTGAGATATTAAAAACAATCGGTTGGGCTCCTGAACACGTTAACACATTATCTAAGTTTTTTGTATGAGTAATACAGCCGTAATAACCTTAACAGACGATGATCGTATATGTATAAATGACAAAATATTTGATCACGATCAATTGAGAGAAATTAAATTATATTTTCAAGAATTGCATATTACAGAGTCTTCATTTCTTGCCTCAACTGAGGAAGAGCTTGATAGATTACACAGTATTGTTAAAAAAATGGGTGAACTATCACCCGAATTTGTAGGTGAAAATGAATCTTATTATTTGAATTAATGGAGTTATATGAACGATTATTTAAATCAATTTATACAAGTAGCTAATAATCCTTATGCTTCAAAAGTAAGTGAAGGTCTAGAAGCTGGCGATGTTTCATCTTTTATAGATACAGGAAGTTATGTTCTTAATGCATTATTGTCGGGAAATCTATATGGAGGTCTTCCAGCAAATAAAATTACTGCTTTTGCCGGTGAAAGTGCAACTGGAAAAACGTTTTTCGTATTGGGTTGTTGCAGACAGTTTCTTGCAGACAATCCTAGCGGTGGTGTTATTTTCTTTGAGTCTGAGTCTGCCATAAGTTCTGATATGATAAAGAGTAGAGGTATTGATACTACTCGTATGGTTATTTTTCCAGTTGCTACAGTACAAGAATTTCGAACTCAAGCAGTTAAGATTATAGACAAATATTTAGAAACACCTGAAGATAAACGCCCACCTATGATGATGTGTTTAGATTCATTGGGAATGTTATCTACGTCTAAAGAAGTAGAAGATACTGCAGAAGGTAAAGATACAAGAGACATGACTCGTGCTCAAGTAATACGTGGTGCATTTAGAGTGTTGACGTTGAGGTTAGGTAAAGCAAAAGTACCAATGCTAGTTACTAATCATACGTATGAAGAGATGGGAATGTTTCCAGTTAAAAAAATGGGTGGTGGTATGGGCTTACGTTTTGCTGCTGATATTATTTTATTTCTTTCAAAAAAGAAAGAGAAGGATGGTACTGAAGTAATTGGCAATATTATACATTGCAAGAATGAAAAAAATAGATTTACAAAAGAGAATAAGATTGTGGATGTATTGTTGACATATAATGCTGGCTTATCTAGGTATTATGGTTTATTAGAATTAGCAGTAAAGTATGGTATATTTAAATCAGTTTCTACTAGGATAGAATTACCAGATGGTTCTAAAACTTTTGGTAAAACAATTAATAGAGAACCTGAAAAATATTTTACTGAAGATATATTGAAACAATTAAACGATCTGCTCTATAATGATTTTATGTATGGCGTTGGTACTGTAGTAGAGGCTCAGGATGATTGAAACTTTAACTGATGAAGATATTAAAATAATAGATAAACAATATAGATTAGTACCTAATCCAGAGGAACCAGATAATATAGATGCTCAAGTATGTATTGAAATATTAGTAGGATCTTTTAAGGGTTGTATTTTAAAATACGGCAAGTTTAAACTTAATGATGACCTAGAACAATCCTTGACTGCTGACTTTGAATATGATATAATATATGTTCCAGAAGAGTTAAAAGAAGCATCATTTAAAGATGAAGAAGGAGAACAGTTTGAAGATATGGTTGGAGATATTTTAATTGCATTGTTATGGAAAAATTATCATTTAAGACAAGAACAACAAATAAAAAGTGAGCATGATTCGAATAGAAAAACTGATATTATCTCAATTAATACATAACGAAAATTTTACACGAAAAGTATTACCATATATAAAATCGAAATATTTTGAAGATGGTATTGAGCAGTTACTTTTCTTGCAAGTTGAACAATATGTTCAAAAATATAATGGCTTACCTACTAAAGAAGCTCTTTTAATAGAACTAAATCAAAAAGAAGGTTTACAAGAAACTCAATATGATCAAGCAATTGAATATGTTGAAAGTATTGTTAAGCCTGAATCTTTAGAGGTTACTTCTTGGTTATTAGAACAAACTGAAACGTTTTGTCAAGATAGAGCAATTTATCTTGCTGTTGTAGAATCTATTAGTATTTTAGATGGTAAAAACACAACTTTAAGTAAAGGAATATTACCAGAATTATTATCAGACGCTCTTTCTGTATCTTTTGATCCTCATATTGGACATGATTATATTGAGGATGTAGAACAACGATATGATTTTTATCATCGTGTTGAAGACAAGATAGAATTTGATTTGGACATGTTTAATAAAATTACTAAAGGAGGGTTACCAACCAAAACGTTAAATATTTGTTTAGCTGGTACAGGTGTTGGTAAATCTTTGTTTATGTGTCATCATGCAGCTACGTGTTTAACTCTAAATAAAAATGTTTTATATATTACACTTGAAATGGCAGAGGAAAGAATTGCTGAAAGAATAGATGCAAATTTATTAGATGTTTCCTTAGATCAATTGGCTGAAATATCTAAAGCTATGTATATAAAAAAGATAGAAAAAGTTAAACAAAAAACAAAAGGTAAATTAATAGTTAAGGAATATCCTACTGCGTCAGCTTCTACCTTACATTTTAAGAATTTGTTAAGTGATCTGAAATTAAAGAGATCATTTATTCCTGATATTATTTTTATTGATTATTTAAATATATGTTGTAGTGCTCGTATTAAAGCTGGATCTAATGTCAATACGTATCAATATGTTAAAGCAATAGCTGAAGAAATTAGAGGTATGGCAGTTGAGTATTGTGTACCTATAGTTTCAGCAACTCAAACTACGCGGTCAGGTTTTACTAGTACGGATTTAGGGTTAGAAGATACAGCAGAAAGCTTTGGATTACCAGCAACTGCTGATTTTATGTTTGCTATCATTTCTACTGACGAGTTAGAAGAGCTTAATCAGATACTAGTTAAACAATTAAAAAATAGATATAATGATCCAACTCATAATAAAAAGTTTATGATAGGTATTGATCGATCTAAAATGCGACTATATGATGTTGAACAATCAGCTCAAAAAGATTTAGTTGATAGTGGACAAGATGCTCCACCAGCAGTTGGTCGTACGCCTTCGAAGAAAAGAGATTTTTCTAATTTAGTTTATGAATAATTATGTTAGAAAATCGACGTTTAAGTTTTATCTATGGTAGTATAGATATAGCTAAAGAGGCCTTTTTTAGCTATTCTTCTGCTTTTGAATCTTTCCCACATACAATACAGTGGTCAACAATAGCTCTTTCTATGGGTCAACTTCTAGAAAGTTATATTGCAACACGTTATAAATGTGAAACATTGGTTGAGATTAGTTGTAATCCTGAATATGTACTATATGATACATGCATTAGTGGATTTACAACTGTTTCAAGTGAATATTGTCAAGAAAAAGATTTAGAAATTCAGATTGATCTTTCTTCTGATTTATATAATAATAGTATATTGATGACTGATGATTATATCCGTATATTCCAACACATGTTTGTACTAACGTTTATTCACGAATTAACTCATGTAACTCAATACGATGATTTAGATGTAGAGATTTTAAAAGGTAGTAAAAAGGAACAATATTTGTATAGTGCATTTGAAATAGATGCTTATTCAACTGAATGTGCATATGATGTATATTGTAATGGAGGGTTTAGAACAAAAACCGAAGCATATCAAAGATATAATGCTGTAAGGGATAGAAGCGTTTTTAGAGAATTTCGAGATACGACCTTAGAAAAAGTTACATATCTACAAAATGATAAATAGATTAGTAACTTAAAATATGTCGCTCAAACATACATAAATGAAAACATTCAAACAACATCTTATAGAATCCAATAAAGGATTTGAATATGAAATAGAGATTTATAATATTTTAAAATCTCATAATTTGACTCCACCAACCTTTAAACCAGCAGGAGGTGGACACGGGCCTGATGGAATGTTTATGTTTCATGGAGAATCATATAATTTTGAAATTAAATTAGATCAAAAAGCAGATTATGGTCAAGTACAACTTAATTATAAAAACGGTTCTTGGGATTTTGGAGGATCAAATGAGGAAGCAAAAGAACTTTATAATTCATTAGGTGTTCTTGATTTCGTAAGAAAACAATGGGGAAAATCAGGGCAACCAAGAAAAGGAAGTGTATCATCGAGAGATTTTACACAAGATGATGTTTCACATGAT
>Ga0114996_10003144_pt1 | contig 20757 bp, 18 predicted proteins | sample ArcticOcean_MG_C_4_FD_87039 | JGI IMG/M metagenome (GOLD analysis project Ga0114996, IMG submission 87039) | Marine microbial communities from western Arctic Ocean - ArcticOcean_MG_CB4_134 | ecosystem: Environmental > Aquatic > Marine > Oceanic | place: Arctic Ocean: Canada Basin | collected... | reverse complement strand
CGCTCACCTCCTGCGGCGCATTCTAGGCGCGCCCTTCCACGCTTTGGTCCCTAGTATGCAGCGGCGCCTAGTGCGCCGGAAGGATAGCTCAGCAATGCTCGAAGTGAAGCCCCCCACGTTGCCCCTGGAAGCGCTGTCCGAATGGGAGCGGCTTCCCGCCGGGATGACCCTCCACGAAACGCCCGGTGTCAGCGTGGCGGCCGATGACACGGTGTACCTGCTGACCCGCAATCCGAAGAACCCGGTCATCGTCCTCAGCAAGGAGGGGGAGTTCCTGCGCACGTTCGGCGCGGGGACATTCACCAATCGCACGCACGCGATTCTTGCTGCCCAAGATGGCCTCATCTACTGCGCCGACGACGGCTCTCACACGATCACGAAGTGGTCCCCTCAGGGCGAGCTCTTGATGACGATTGGCCGGCCGGGGGAGCCTTCGCCTCGCTTCAGCGGCGATCCCTTCAACCGCCCCACCGACATCGCCGTCGCCGCCGACGGCAGCATCTTCATTAGCGATGGCTACGGCAACGCCCGCGTACACAAGTACACGGCCGATGGCGAGCATCTCCTCTCATGGGGCGAACCGGGGATCGACCCGGGCCAGTTTCAGTGCCCCCACAACATCGCGCTCCGAGGGGATCGCGTCTACGTCGCGGACCGCGAGTCGCATCGGGTTCAGGTCTTTGACCTCGACGGCGGCTTGGTGGCGGTCTGGAACAACATCCACCGTCCCTGCGGGCTCACCATCGGCCCGGACGACCGCGTCTACATTGGCGAGCTGAACGGAGTGGCGCTGATGGATGGCGCGATCGGCATCGGTCACCGAATTAGCGTGCTCGACCTGGATGGCAATTTGCTAGGCCGCTACGGGGATCCCGAGGAAGGCGAAGATCCAGGCCAGTTCATCGCGCCACACGGCATCGCCGTCGACTCCGAGGGCGATGTCTACGTGGGCGAGGTCTCGTACACCATTCGTGGCAGCCGCCTTGATCCCCCCCGCGAGATGAAGAGCCTGAAGAAGCTTCGGCGGGTGGGCTAGGATCCCGCCTCAATGAGCGGTTGACGGCCGAGCGACGCCGGGCGAGCAGCTGGCAGGCCACGGTGCGTCCCTGCTCGCCGACCGAGCAAGCAGGCACCGAGTCGTTCCAGGATCAGGCTTGAGATCGCCCGCTGAGTGCTGTCTCGTTATCCCCCGGCGCCTGTCCCCCAACTCACCGCATTCTCCAGCAGCTGCTCATACGCAGGCGTCTTCCACGGCCCCTGGAATCGTTCGTCCTGACCGGGGCGGGGCGGGTTGCAATGTCCCGGCGCGATGTATGCCACGCCCCCCTTACCGATCTCCCGCACGAAGCCCAACGCCCGTGACTGTCCGTCCGGCAGTAGCGACAGATCGCCTCCATAGCGTGCTTGCACTTCGGCTGGAGGCGGAGCGATGTCGGTCGTGGAGAGCAACACCTTGGTCTCCGGGTGAAGCACCTGCACCATGTACGGCTCATCCGTAATCCGGAAGGACGACGGGAGGTTTTGAGTCAGCACGTGGGTCGAATCAGTCACGTCCACCTGGAACTCTTGAATTGGCGGATGACTGGTGAACATCCCCCCGAGCGCTTCGTGGTACGAGGTCTTGACGAGACGCCGAAATCCCAAGCCAGGCGTGGGAACGTCGGGCGCGGCATCGGCAGAGCCCTCAAGGCGGACGGCCTTGCCGCCGGAGCTGCCGTGTAGCGCTAGCCAGCGCCCCCCGTCCGCCAGCCAGTCCCGGATCACACCCGTCTCATGGTCGTCCGCGTACGGACCTGCCACATACGTCATCAGCAGCTGGCAGTCGGCGATCCACTTGTGACAGTCCGTGAAGTCGCTGCTGACGGTGGCATTCACCCGCGGATCGGCCTGCAACGCCTGCAGGATCTGGAGTCGCGCGTAGTCCATGTCATGGCCGCCGTGGGTCCCCGGCGGGAAGCCTCCCACGATTACGTGAGCCCGGATTGGCGTCGCCATATTGATCTCCTCTGTCGGCTTCAGGTGCGAATCTTCGCCAGGAGGATAGCCGTCCTCCGCATGCGTCGCGCCACCTCCCCAACATCGTGGCGGGGTCGAGCCCGCGATGCGTCGACTGAGAGCCGCGTCCGAATGAGGGGACTACGGCGCGGCCAACGGCGCCCCGTCCCCGAAAGCGAGCGTCGCGAAACGCTCTCCCATCCGCACGTAGCCATCGCCGTTTGGATGCAGTGCGTCGGGCAGATCGTCCACGTCCTCGGGTCCGAACAACTCAAGTCCGTCCAGGTAGTGCAGATTCATGTCACCCGTGCCGCGTCGGTCGGCGACGATCTGCTCGATGATCGTGCGCATCCGGCGCAAGGTGAGGCTGCCGGCGCGCGCCTCCGTGTCGCCAGGAATTGTGACGAAGGCACCGTCCTCCGAGAGGACGGTGGGGCCGGGATGATCCTCGGCGCTCGGACAGAGGATTGGCGACACGATCAGGAACGGCGTCTCGGGCTTCCCTTCGCGCACGGTGTCGATGAAACCGTGCAGCGCTGGAGCGAATGTCCGCTCCTTGAGCGAATCGGCGTTGACGATATTGATCCCCACTTTGAGCGAGAGCAGATCCGCCGGTTCATCCCGCATCGTGCGCGCCACGAACTGGTCGAGATGGCAGTTCCCGCCTAGGCCAAGGTTGATCCCGTCGACACCGCCGACGCGAGCAGCGACCGCGGGCCAGGTCTGCGTGGGACTGTGTGCGGCCGCACAATGGCTGATCGAGCTGCCGTGGTGCACCCAGCGCGGCAGACTGCGGGGAGGCAGCAGCTCAAGCCGCGCATCGTCGTCCAGGCGCAGTGCGCGCAGTTCAACGGAGGCGTTTTGAGGCAGCCAGAGCGCGCAGCGTTTCATGCCCGCCGCAAGGTCCGTGAAGCGAATCTGCGTCGGATCGCCCATGATCCGCTCCGGCGCCTCGGTACGGCGCGCCAAATCCACGATCACGCGGCTACCCGGAGCGAACCGCTGAGAACGCGGATCCGGGCCATCGTCGATGACCAGGTCGAACACCGCGTCGGCGCGTGGTCGGCTGGCGAGTTCCAGGCCCGTAATCATCGCGTCGATCTCGATCGTGCGGGACGTGGTCGCGAACTCGAGTCGCACGCCTGCCGACTGCGTGACCATCAGCTCCATGAAGGCGGGGACCTGCGGCCGTGTCCAGGCGGGCAGACGTCGCGGGGTGAGGCCTTGCTCACCTCGGTCGAAGTCCAGCGCGCCAACGATCTGCACGTTGTCTTGTTCGAGCGGGATCACTTGCATCAGGACCTCCCCTGTACTGAACGGCCTCTCCTGTGCTGAATGTGAAGTCTAGTGCGGCCAATCGCGGTGCACACGGTCGAGCCTGGAGGTCTGGGTCGTCGCGCGGGTGGGACCGGGGCGATACCCGATCCCAAGTCGGCTGGGGCTGCTACCTTCCGGCTCGATCGCCTGACGCCTTGCCCCTTCAGCGGTGAGGCAAATGGCCGCCGTCGAGGTGGTCTACCGGACGGCCAGCACGACAAGTCAACGATGCATCTGAGAGCGCGGTGTTTGCATGGCGACGAACCAGGCCAATCCAAACCAGGTCCTTTGGGAGAAGGGCGACTTTACCCGCATCGCGGAGAGCATGAGAGCGAGTGGCGAGGCGCTTGTCGGACGACTCGGAATCACGAAGGGTCTCCGGGTCTTGGGCCTTGGCTGCGGCGACGGAACGACCGCCCTGCCTGAGGCCAAGCTCGGCGCGGACGTGCTCGGCGTCGATATCGCCAGGAACCTCGTTGCGGCCGGAAACGCGCGGGCCAAGGAACTGGAGCTGACGAACCTGAAGTTCCAAGAGGGTGACGCGACCGACTTACGTGACCTGGAGGATGATTCCTTCGACCTCGTTGTGAGTATTTTCGGTGCGATGTTCGCGCCCAAGCCGGACGCCGTGGCCAAGGAGATGGTTCGCGTTACCCGGCCCGGAGGTCGGGTGATTATGGGGAATTGGATTCCCGATGATCCAACACTCGTCGCTCAACTCTTGCGGATCAGCTCTGCCTATTCACCACCGCCCCCCGAAGGCGCCATCAGCCCGATGACTTGGGGTGTTGAGAGCAACGTGATCGAGCGGTTCGGCGGCGCTGGAGTGCCGCAAGAGCAGATCTTGTGCGTCAGGGACACGTACACCTTCAACTTTTCGAGCTCGCCCGCGGAGCTGGTCGCCGCCTTCCGCGCCTACTACGGGCCGACGATGAACGCCTTCGAGGCGGCGGAAACGAACGGTCGCGCGGACGAGCTGGAGGCGGAGCTTCGGGCTCTGTTCGAAGAACACAATGAGAGCCCGAGTCCGGACGCGACCTCCATTCCCGCCACCTTCTTGCGCGTCACCGTCTCGGTGTAGCCCGACGACCAACCGTGGGCTCGCGCTGCCCCGCCGCGATGGGTGCGCGCCCTCCGCTCGATCGAGACGCGGCAGCGTCTAAGCGCGGGTGCTCTCGGGTAGTTTGATCTCCGCACCCATCTGCTGCGCCGTCCCGAGCGCGTCCGCGAAGACAACGTAGTCCGCTAGCATGCCGTCCTTAATCTGAAAGACGCTGGCGACCTTGCACTCCACCTTCACCCCCGTGGGCGGGACCCCGAAGAACTCGACAGCTGGTGTCCCGGTCCAAGTCCAGAGACCCACGACAGCGTCGTCCGAAGCAATGATGCGCTCCAGGTCCAGCTCGAGATCAGGAATGGCCGCCCGGAATCCTTTGACATGCTGCTCCAGGCCGGCACGTCCTGGGGTGTCGTTGGTGTGGTCTTCCATATCCTCCGCCGCGAGCTCGGGGATGAGTTCCAGCTTGCCCTGGGCGACCACCTCGGTCAGGTAGCGGCGCATGATCTCTTCTGAGCGCTGTTGTGTCATGACGGTCTCTCCAAGCTTCTAGCATCCGGTTCTACCCGGATGCTAGATCATCGAGTCTGACTCTGGAATCGAGAACTCAAGGTTCTCTCGCACCCGGGGCTGCGTCGCGATCCGATGTGGCCAAATCCGAGATTAAACCGGCGGCTGCACCCGAAACGATGTCGCACTCTCGAAGGCATAGCCGACCCGGCAGAGGATCGGCTCGTTGCCCGGCTTGCCCACGAGTTGTAGCGCGGTGGGTAGGCCTACGTCGCTCATGCCGTTCGGCAGCGTCAGGCTGGGCGCGCGGTTCATGTCGTAGGGAGCCGTGAAGCGCATGCGCTCAGGATCAAAGTCCTGTGGCGCATCGTCATAGAGCTGATCCTCCGTCACCCGATGCGGCAGCGTCGCTTGCGCCGGGCAAGCCAACATGTCGATCCCATCGAAAGTCCGCTCGAGCAAGCCCGTCAGCTCAGCGCGCTGGTTGGCCGCCGCGGCGTACTCCGCTCCGCTCACCTCGGCTCCGAGGTCAAGCCAGGCGCGGAACCAGTTGCCGTAGGCCTCCCGTTGGCTGGGATAGGTCTCCGCGTGGGCCGTGAGCGCCTCCGCCGAGCAAAGTATGGGCCAGGCCGAAAGGTAGGGGCGTAGATCAGGGAGCTCGATGGGGACGATCTCGGCGCCCAACCCGGCCAAGATTTCCACCGACTTCGCGACGGCCTCGGCCACGGGCGGAATCACGTCCTGTGTCGCGTAGCGTTCGTCCCAGCCGACGCGTACCTGCGCGGCGCCCGATTGGATCGCCTCGAGCATCGTCGGGGCAGGCTCGGGGATCGTCGTGGCATCGTGGGGGTCGTCCCCGGCGATCGCCTCGAAGATGGCCGCCACGTCCCAGACCGACCGTGCCATCGGCCCGACGTGATCGAGCGACTCAGCCAAGGCGAGCACGCCATAGCGACTGACGCGGCCCCAGGTCGGCTTCAAGCCGACGATGCCACACGACGCGGACGGGCTGCGAATCGAGCCGCCGGTATCGCTGCCCAGCGCGCCGTAGCAGAGTCCCGCCGCCGTGGAGACACCGGAGCCGCTGGACGAGACTCCCGTCCAGCGCTCTGGGTCCCAGGGGTTCACCGGTACCGCGAAGTCGCGGCTGTAGCCCGCCATCGCCCCTTCCGTCAGGTTGAGTTTGCCAAGCAGCACCGCGCCCGCGGCTCGAAGCCGGGCGACGACCGTGGAATCGAACCCGGGAATGAAGTCCCGCAGGACTCGGGTCGCCCCCATCGTGCGCACGCCCTCGGTGTAGCAGAGATCCTTCACGGCGAGCGGAATCCCATGCAGCGGTCCGCGGTAACGACCGCTCGCGATTTCGGCCGCCGCCTGCTCCGCCTCTGCCAGGGCAGATTCCTCCATTACCGTCGCGTAGCTCTTGAGGCGGCCATCAAGGGCGGCAATGCGCTGCAGCTGTGCACGCGTCAAATCGACTGGCGATAGTTCACCAGACTCAATGCGCGGAGCAAGTTCTTCGATCGTCGCGAAGGCCTGCGCCTCATCCGGCATGACGCAGCCTTTCTCTGGTGTCGCCGAATCTGGACACGGGGATCAGATCCGGGGAGCGAAGCAGTCCCCGCGCTACCACGCCAGCGTTCCGCGCTGGGCTTAGTCCTCTTTGCCGACCGTGGTTTTCGCCACGACCTTGACGCCTTGGATGGTGCCTTCGACGGAACGGCGGACGCGGATTGCGGCTGCGGTGCCGACCTCGCCAGCGGCCTCGATCGCCCCTGTGGCGGCGGCGGAAGCGGCTTCCTCTACGTTGAGGCCTGTCTCCTTGGCCACCTCGATCGCACCTTCAACCGCGCCCACGGCAGCCGTTGTTATGTCGGCTCCGATGGCTGAGGCCTCGCTCACCGCCGTCCGGCTGGTGCTGCTGACTGCTCCGAGGGCCTCAACGCCCACTTCGCTGGAGCCGCGCACGGTCCCGATCACCGCCCCCTTGGCAGCGTTTCCGACGGAGGCTCCCACCTTGCCCGCGGAGTCCACGGCCTTCTCCACCGTGTCGGCCGCCGTCTCGGCCGCCTGGCCCCCCACGTCGCCGACGGCATCGATCGCACCCTTGACGGCGCCCACACCGAGCTCCGCGGCCGCCGCTCCCGTCTCTCCCCCTTGCTTAATTGTCGATTGAACAGTCGTTGCCACCGTGGACACGGCTGTCTGGGTGATCTCCCCCGTCCCGCGGATCACGCCAATGATCCCCTCTTTGACCCGATTCCCAATTTCCTTTTCGTCCACCATCCCGAGCCTCCTAGTGTTACGCGGGCAAACACCCGATCTGTGTCGTTAGCGTGAGCCCCCGGCTACCTGCCGTCAACTCCTGCCAGTCGTATCTCGCGACTGGCGATGACGTTCTTCGGCTGCTGCCCGACTGAGACCTCGCTCGTACGCCGCCACCGCTTCGTCGAGATCGCGCAGGACCGTTGCGATATGAAAGGATTAGGCTCCGGAACGGTCATGATGGACTCCCTGCGTTCGAGTCCGCCGACCGGAGGGCAGAGGCTCTCGCGACGTGTCCACTCACTCACAGCCCGGTGAAGTCGCCGTCCTTCGATCGCCCGCGATCGATCGCGCCCCTGGGAGCGAAACCTGACGAAGGTCCGCTAGGCTCGCCTTCACAACGACGACGCGACAAGGAGCTTCCCTCCGTGGACTACGAACACATCCTCTACGAACCCGACGCCGACGACCCCAGAATCGTGCGAATCACGCTCAACCGGCCCGAGAAACTGAATGCCCTCAGCCCTGAACTCCTGCGCGAGCTGTTCGCTGCACGCGATTACTTCGACGAAGATCCGGAAGCTGTTTGTCTGATCATCAAAGGATCGGGCCGGGCCTTCTCCTCGGGCTATGACCTGGGCAGCGCCGAGGTTGAACCGGGAGCCGTGCGCGCCGCCCCCAACATCGACACGATCCGGCGCACGATGAACTGGACGGTGGAGGAGTACATCAAGCTCTGGAACCTGCGCAAGCCCGTCATCGCCCAGATCCACGGGTATTGCCTCAGCGGGGGCACCGAACTCTCCGCCATGTGTGACTTCATCGTCGCCGCGGAGAACACACAGATTGGGCATATCGCGGGCCGCTATCAGGGAACGCTCCGCACCAACTCACTCTGGCCCTGGACGATCGGGATGCGGCGCAGCAAGGAGATCTTGATGACGGGCGACCTGATCGATGGTCGCAAGGCGGCCGAGTGGGGCATGGTCAATCAGGCGGTGCCGGCCGATGAGCTCGCTCTCGCGACAACCGACCTCGCCCGCCGCATCGTCCGCATTCCTCTTCCGATTCTCACGCTCCACAAGCACAGCGTGAATCGCTGGTTTGAGACGCAAGGCATCTACGCAGCCCTCCGCTCCTCCGTGGACTTCGACGCCATGGGCGTCTTCACGGGAGTTGGCGAGGAGTTTCGCCAGATCGCAGAAGAGAAAGGCTTGAAGGAGGCTCTTCGCTGGCGCGACGCACCGTGGGCCGACTTTGAGCCGCTCCGTCCGTCGACGAGCTAGTGGCGGACACGCGGGCGGAGCCGATCATGCCACCAATACTGGGATGAGTGGCTGACCTCAGGCCGCCGGAGATCCATCCGGCAACGGGTCCCCCTTTTTTTGCGGATGGCTGCGCGCCACCACCCCAACAGCCTGCTGCCGCCCCAGCACCGTGGGCCCCCCGCTCACCGCCGCCGCTAGCCGTTGACGCGTGGTCGGATCCCGCCGGTGCGCGCGGAGCCACAGGGATCCCACGATCACCGCCGACACCGCGATCACCACCGCCGCGATGCCGAACGTTGTCTGTATGCCGATGTCGTCCACGCCGAATCCCAACAACGGCAGCAGCGGCACCACCAGCAGACTGAACCCCATGTGATTGAGGGACAGAATCGTGGCGCGTTGCGATGAGGGGACGCGCCGATTGATATAGCCCTCCACGACCGGCATTGCCGCAGCGCGGGCGAGACCGATCAAGGCGAGGAATCCGATCGCGCCAAGATGGTCCACCAAGCCCAGCCCGGCATATGCCACGACGAGCGCGAAAGGGAGGAAACTCAGCGTCCGGCCTTCTCCCATCCGTCCGATCCACCAGAACGCCGTGGCCGCGCCAAAAACCGCCACCAACCGAATCGGGACTTGCAACGCGGAAAATTCGAACCCCAGCGAGACATCATGAGAGATAAGGAAGGGCTGCAACAGGTATTCGGATGGCATCGCGCCGGCCAACAGGATCGCCACGAACGGGATGAGATAGCGCACGGACGGGATGTTCCAGGCCGTCCGTGCCGCCGTCGCGAGAGTTTGGCGAGCAGACATGGACGGCGCGCTGCGCCCGGCATCGCGTGGGGGTTCGGTGAACGTAAACGCGACTCCGGCGGCGATGAGGGAGGCTGCGGCTCCGAGAAAGATCGGCACGCGAATGTCAATCGCGCTGGCGATCGGTCCGCCAAGAAGGGTCGCCACCACGATCGCCGACGAGCGGATCGCGAACGTGCGGCCCGCATACTTCTCGAACTCGCCCGCTCGTCCGACCGCTTTCAATGAGTCATGGAGCAACGCCGAATCCGCGCCCGCGACAAGCGTCATCGCGATCGCCCAGAGCACCCAGGCCACGATCACTTCGCCCAGCGATCCCGAAAGTCCGAAGACGATCATGGCCGCCGCGAAGATAAGCGACCCAATCCGCATCGACCAGGCTCGCCCGAAACGATCCGCGAAAACGCCGGCCGGAACCTGCCCGAACGCGATGATCAGCCAATACGGAATCCCGATCAGCGTGATGTCTGAGAACGACATCCCGCGATCGTTCAGCAAGTACAGAATCCAAATCGGCCACCACAACTGGAAGTCGTAGACCGCGTAGAAAATCTGGTAGCGGCGGATGTTGCGCCCGTACGGGGAGCGCGATGTGGGCGCGGACGACGCGGGTCGATCGGGCATGCGACAGCTTTCGTGGGTGACAGCAGCCTAGCCCAAGTTCCCCGCGCAGGTTGGCTCGGGCGTCTCAGCCACCTCCAACGAGGCTCCGGCCACGTTCCGATCTGGCCTGACGCGACTCAACGCAGTCCCGGCCTGCGCTCCTTGCATTCCCCACGGCGGACGCTGGGGCGACCGAGAAGCTCTCGCAGCGAGTAGCATGCCCTGCATGTCGAGTGAAGACGCGTCTCGTTCCAGCGCTGGGCCCTTGCGGGGAATCCGCGTGTTCGATCTGACGCTTTGGATGGTCGGACCTTGGGCATCGATGCAGCTGGGCGCGCTGGGCGCTGACGTGATCCACATTGAACAGCCGGATGTCGATCCGCGCACCTTGGGTGCGGGTGTTCCGCCCACCATCAATGGCACGTCCTGTGGCTACATCGCCTGGAACATGAATAAGCGCGGCTTGTTCCTGGACCTCAAGGCGGAACACGATCGCGAGACCGCGTACAACGTCTTGCGGACGTCTGACGTCTTCCTCATCAACATGCGTCCCGGCGCTGCCGAACGGATGGGCATGGGCTACGAACGCGTGGCGGCGATCAACCCCAACATCATTTACTGCGCGATTACCGGATGGGGTGAGAAGGGCCCCATGCGCGATCGCCCCGGCGCCGATCCCCAAGTGCAGTATTTCTCCGGCTTCTGGTCCCTGAATGGCCAGCGCGGCGAACGGGCGGAGGTCTATCGGCATTTCACACAGATGGACGCGACAAGTGGCAACTACGCCGCGCAGGCGGTCATCATGGCTCTCCTCGCTCGCAAGCGGACCGGGCGCGGCCAACGCATCGACCTCTCCATGCTGCGTGCCACTGCCGCCCTGCAAACCGTGGGTCTCAGTGCGCACTTGGCGACGGGCGAAGTCGCCTCCCCTTTGGGCAGCGCGGCCTTCGCGACCGCGCCGGACCGCGCCTTCCGCTGCCTCGATGGCGAGTGGATCGGAATTTCCGTGACCAGCGAGCCGCAATGGGCCGCGTTCTGTACGGCGATCGAATGCCCCGAACTCCTCGACGATCAGCGCTTCGCGACAAACCAGTCGCGCGTACACCATCGCTCCGAGCTCGCGGCGCTGCTGGAGCCGCGCTTCGCGTCCCTGCCGCGGCATCACTGGATCTTGCGCCTCGATGACGCCGGCGTCCCCTGCGGCTACCCGTTGACCTTTGATCAACTCCGGCATCACGCCGCCGTGATCGAGAATGGCTATCTCCCAGAGGTCCAAACATCGGGCTGGGGTTCTGTCTTCACGGGCGGACCGCCGTGGCAATTCGAGCGCACCCCAGCGAGCTGGAGCGGCACGCCGCTGCCGGGCGAACACACGGCCGACATTCTTGACGAGATTGCGGAAGCGAAACGGGCGCCCGGGAGCGACGGACGATGACGGGGGCCGCGTCTGGGCCGCTGGACGGCTTCCGTGTCGTTGAGATCGCGGAGGGCGTGGCGGGCCCTGCCATCGGCATGCAGCTGGGCGACGCCGGCGCCGATGTGATCAAGATCGAGACCCCGCAAGGCGACCGCACGCGGGCCTGGGCGCCTGCCGTTGACGGACGCGACAGCATCCCCTTTCGCAGCCTCAACCGCAACAAGCGGGGCGTCGTCGTCGATTGGGCCGTCGCAGCGGATCGCGAGCTGGCGCGGGATTTGCTTGCCGATGCGGACGTGGTCATCGTCGATCTCCCGGAGCTGCCGCACGCGGATCTGGATCCCAAGCGGTTGAGTGAGCAGAACCCGCGGCTCATCTATCTCGCAGTGAGCGGCTTCGGCGCGCAAGGTCCCTGGGCGCATCGGCCCGCCGCTGATCTGCCCGCCCAGCTCTCCTCCGAAACCACGGCTTCGCTGGGAGTCACTGGCGAGGAACCCGTTCGCGTGGGTACGGACGTGGGCGGCATGTACGCGGCCATCTACGGCGTGCAAGCCGTCTGTGCCGCCCTCTGGGAACGCGAAACGTCCGGGCTCGGGCAGCGGGTGGACGTCTCGTTGTTCGGGAGCCTGATCGCCATGCGGTCCACGCTTTGGGTCGCCCTCTCCAATCCAGATGAGTGGTGGGGCTTCCATCTCGATTCCTACGCCAAGCCACCCGACCACGGATATCAGTGCGCCGATCTGCCGATCTACTTTTCCCTGGCTCGGATGGACCGAGATTCGATGTCGGCCTTGTTGGCGGACCTGGACATGCCCTGGGTCCGCGATGATCCCCTCTTTCCCCTCTTGGCCGCGGATACGGGCGGCGGCACGGGGCGTCATGCGCATGAGGTGCACCACCTCTGGGAGCGTGGCTTCGCCAAGTGGCCGGCCGACCAAGTCATGGCGACCATCGAGCGCCATGGCGGCATCGCCTTCCCGATGAACGACTACGCGCGTCTCGTCGCGCAACCGCAGGTGCAAGCAACGGGCGTGCTCGCCCGGATCCCAGACGGCAACGACAGCGATGAGTTCACGACGATCTCTCCGCCCTGGGAGTTCAGCGACACTCCGGCATCCATCAGGCGCAGCGCGCCAGCGTTAGGCGAGCACACCGCCGAAATCCAGTCGCAGTTGCCGCGTCGGGAGAAAGTAGGACCAGCCTGATGGATGCGAGTGAGCGAGCTGCCCGTCGTGCCTTTCGAGATCAGACGGCCATCGTGGGGGTCGGGACGACAGCGTTCGGCGCCATGTATCGCGACCTGGATCCCGAACGAGACCCATACCAGCTTGGTCTCGTCGCCCTCCGCGAAGCGCTGGCGGACGCTGGCCTCAGCAAGGATGACCTCGATGGCCTCATTGTCTCGCGGATGCCGCACTACGGACGCATGTGTGAGGTCCTTGGCATGCGTCATCCCCGCTTCGTCAACGTCTTGCCCGGCGAAGGTCGGCAGTCAGGCATCGCACTGCAATACGCGGCGATGGCGATCTACACCGGCCTCGCCAGCGTCGTGGCCTGCGTCTACGGCAACAATGGGCGCTCGGTCGGCGCTCGCTATGGAGGAGAAGCCCGAGGGCTGACGACCACGGCGATGTATGACGCGCCGTATGGGATGACGTCGCCGGGGGCCGTCACCGCACAGATGTTCCGACGACACCAGCATGAGTATGGAACGCCCGTGGAGACCCTCGGGCACCTGGCGATCAACAACCGTAAAAACGCTGCGCACAACGAGAACGCGGTGATGCGGGAGCCGATCACCATGGACGACTATCTCGGCGCCCGCTTCATCGCCGAACCGCTGCGCCTCTTCGACTACTGTCTGATTAATGACGGAGGCGTCGCCTTCATCGTCACCTCCGCTGAGCGCGCGCGTGACCTGGCCAAGCCGCCCGTCCTAATCTCGGCGACCTCGCAGGGCGCCGATATCACGCCGAACTACGTCGCCGACGATTTCTGGGCCGAACCACTGGGACACATTTCCGAAGAAATCTTCGGCGCTGCCGAAATGACCCACGCCGATATGGACTTCGCGCAGCTCTACGACAACTTCACCCCCTCGATGTTGTTCTCGTTGGAAGGCCTGGGCTTCGCGCCGCAGGGGGAGGGGGCGGATTGGATCACTCCCGAGCGCATCGCACTGGACGGCGAACTCCCCCTCAATACCAGTGGTGGACACACCTCCGAGAGCTACATGCAAGGCTGGGCCCTGCATGTGGAAGCCGTCCGCCAACTGCGCGGCGAAGGCGGCGCTCGCCAGGTCCGCGACGCCCGTGTGGGGCTCTATGCCTGCGCCGCGCCCCTGGCGACCGCACATATCCTGCGCAGCGATGCCTGAGGAACCGACCATGAGCGAATACGCCCGACCTTTGCCGGCCCGCACGCAAGCCACCGCACCCTATTGGGAGGCGGCACAACGCGGGCAGCTCGTGCTCCAGCACTGTCTGGACTGTGCCAAGCCCTGGTTCCCTCCCAGCGAAGCGTGCGCCCACTGTCTCGGCGACCGCTTCCAATGGCGATCGCTGAGTGGGCGGGGCGTCGTCTGGTCTTGGATTCAGATGTGGCAGAAATACTTCCCCGGGTTCGAAGATGAAAGCCCCTACAACGTCGCCCTCATCGAATTGGAGGAGGGCCCACGTCTCTTCACGAATCTGGTCGACTGCGAGCCCGCCGAGATCCGCTGTGACATGCCCGTGGAGGTCGTCTTCGACCAAGTCACGGACGCGGTCACCCTCCCCAAGTTTCGACCGCGGCGCGATTGATCGACCGCCTCTGTGCCGCCATTCGGCGCCACCCTCCACCCCGCAATCACCGCCACGCCACAGCGTGTACCCGCTGCGAGCTGCTGATCCCCTTCAGCTCAACTTCGCGCCCGGCATCGAAACGGAACTCTCCCGCCGACTCCGTCAGCGCCTTCAGCAGACTCGAGACCAAGATCTCGTTGCCCGTCGCGGCGCCGCCCACTCGCGCCGCAAGGTTCACGTGGCTGCCGAAGAAGTCGTCCGCTTCGCGGATGGCCTCGCCGGTATGGAGACCGATGCGGACGCGGAGCGTCTCGTCCGCCTGGGCATCGCGCTCGGCGAAGGCGCGTTGCATCCCAATCGCGCAGCGCAGCCCGTCCACGGCCGAGCCGAAGGCCAGCATGAACCCGTCGCCCATCGACTTCACCTCATAGCCGCCATGGGCGCTCAGCGCCTCGCGGACGATGCTGTTGTGCTCGCGCAGCAGCTCCATCCACTTACCATCACCCAGTTCCGCCGTGCGCGCCGTACTGTTTTCGATGTCTGAAAAGAGCAATGTGACCGTGCCATCGGGCGCCGCCTGGGGAGTGAGGTCTGGCCGCTCAGCCTCGAGGGAGGCAGCGACTGCATCGATGGAGGTGGTGAGGTCCACGGCTGCGAGGCCCAAGATGTCCAAGCGCTTAGAAAGGGCTTCGTCTACGAGCAGCTTGGCACCGATTTCGGTGCCAATGTCGATGCAGCGGTCGAGGTGATCCAGGGCCGTCTGGGGGTCGGATCGACGCACGGCCAAGTCACCTAAGCCGAGATGTGCGAGACACTCTTCGAGTCGGAGATCGTGACCCTCGGCCTGGTCCAGCTTCGCGCGAAAGTGTCGTTCGGCCTCACCCTCCTCACCCAGCAGCAGGGCCAAGCGGCCTCGCCAAAAGTCGAGGCCGGAACCCACCGTCACGTTACTCATGGCTTCGGCCGGAGCAAGCCGCTCGGCCACCTCCCTCCAGAGCACGGCATCTCCCTGACTCAATGCACGGGCCGCGCCTCCCCGATCAGAGCGAGGACCTCGTCGACCATGGCGACTAGTGTTTCCCCTGGCGCCAGAACCTCGGATGCGGTCAGCGTCGCCTCCACCAAGGTGTCGAGGTCCCCTGCGGCGCGGGCCAGGTCACGCGCCCGCATGAGACTGCGCCAGCCGGCGCGGACATCGGCATGGAGGATGCTGGCGTGGCCATGCGCGAAGAGCAGGCTGGCTTCGTCCTCGTCGTACTCGCTGGGCGCCTCACTCACCAACGTGAGGCAGTTCTCGTAGTGATGCGCGGCCTCCGCCCAGGCACTCTGCGTTTCGGCCTGGCGGGCTGCCACTTGGCTGTAGTGCACCGCCTTGGCACCGTGCTCGGAGGTCAAGGTGGCGGCCTCAACGAAGTGCTGCGCGAGGCGCGAGGCACGCTCATCCGCCCGATTCCCCCAGCGCCGCTCCAGAGCGTCGCCGATCTGTCCGTGCACACGGATGCGCCGTGTCGTGCTCAGCTCGCCCAACAAAGTTTCCTGCATCAGGTGGTGCGTGAAGCGGTAGTAGCCTGCCCGGTCTTGTTCCTCGATCACGCGGGCCTCGATCGCCTCTTCCACGGCTTCCAGTAGCACCTCGTCCGACTGTCCGGAGGCCAGCGCCAGCGTCTCGTAGGGGAACTCACGTCCGACCACCGCAGCAATCTGCAGCAGTGCATTCGCCTCATCGGAAAGGCGGTCGAGACGGCGGCCCAGCGCCTCGCGCACTCCGTCGGGAATGGTGATGTCCGAGAGCGAGGTCTTGTCGAGTGTGCCTTCCTCCGCCATGAGATTGACGACCTCTGCCAGGAAGAAAGGATTGCCCTCCGTTTCTTCAACGATCTTGGCCAGCAGCGCTGGCGATGGCTCGACATTGGCCGTGGCGCGGATGTAGCCCGCGCACTCTTCCGCCGACAACCCCCGCAGGGCCAGCCGTTCGAAGCCCGACTCGCGGTTCAGGGTGGCCAAGACGTCAGACAGCGGGTGCGTGCGCACGAGGTCGGTATCGCGGAACGTCCCGACCACCAGCACGCGCATCCCGGCCAGCTCGCGGGCCAGGTGCTGGAGCAGGAGCAGGGACGGCTTATCGGCCCAGTGCAGGTCATCCAGGACTAGGACGAGCGGTACGATTCGGGAGATGCCGGCGATGAATTGAGCGTAGGCGTCGAAGAGTCGGTATTGGGCGGCGTCGGGATCAGCGAGGGTCTCCGGCTCCACGAAGTCCGGCAGAATCTGGCGGAGGTCCGGAAAGAGCCGGACCAGCTCCGCTTGGTTCGCGCCCAGCGCCTAGAAGACGCTTGAGTCAGCACCGGCTTCAACCCCCACGACTTGCCCCACAGTTCGACCCACCTGGACCCACGGCATGTAAGGTGGCGCACCGGAGGCTTCATGATTGCGGCCCCAGGCGACGGCAGCACCACGCATCCGGGCGTAGGTCTCCAGCTCGTGCGTCGTCCGCGTTTTGCCAATGCCGGGTTGCCCAACCAGCATCACCAACTCGCCGTGACCGCCGAGCGCGTTGTCGAAGGCGCGCCGCAGGCGCTGCATCTCCTCGTCGCGACCGACGAACACGCCCCGCGCCAGCCGGTCCAGTGGGTTCTGATGCTCCGCCGTGCTCGCCGTCGTCAGGTCGATGCTGGCCAGCTCCGACCGTACGGCTTTCGCTGAGTTGGGACGGTCTTCTGGGGGCTTGGCCAGGAGCGTCTCGATCAGCGCCTCCAGCGCGGGCGGGCAGTCCTCCCGGTTCCAGGACGGCGCCACGGGGGCGGTGTTGAGGTGCTGCGAGATAACCGCCACGGCGTCGTCCCCGACGAACGGCGGGCGGCCTGTGACCATCTCGTAGAGCGTGCAGCCCAGGGCGTAGAGGTCCGACTGCGGCGTCGCCGCGTTGCCCAGGGCCTGCTCCGGCGGCATGTAGGCGACGGTGCCCAGCATCGTCCCCTCGGTCGTCATCCGCGTGTCGGAGGCGGCGAAGGCCAGCCCGAAGTCGCCGAGCTTGGCGGTGCCGTCCTCGGCCAGCCAGATGTTGCCGGGTTTGAGGTCGCGGTGCACGACGCTATCGGCGTGGGTGTGCACCAAGGCTTGAGAGACTTGGTCGGCGATGGCGATCGCGCGTTCCAGGTCCAGCTGGTGGTTCTCGGCTTCGCCGATGAGCGCCTCCACATCCCCGCCCGCCATGTATTCACTGACGATGTAGGGCTGTCCGCCTGTTTCGCCCAGGACGGCAGTCTCGCCCACGTCGTAGATGGTCACGATGTGGGGGTGGCCGCTGAGCCGGCCCATCGCTTCCGCCTCGCGCTGGATGCGCTGTCGTCCGTTCGCGTCGAGGCCCTCGGTCTTAATCACCGCGAAGGCGACGTCGCGGTTGAGCCGCGTGTCGTGCGCCAGGTAGACCTGCTTGCGCCCGCCTTCGCCAAGGAAGGCGGTGACCTGGTAGCGGCCGTCGACGAAGGAGTCGGGCAGTTCCCGCGCCTCCACCGCGACTTCACGCTGCTCGTCTGGCCTAGCGTCCCCGTCAGACTCCCCCCCGGAACCTTCCAACGACTTCTTGGCGATGGCGGCGAAGGCGAGAGCGTCGCTGTTCGCGGAGTCAATGGCGAGAACCGCTTCGGCGCGGTTCAGCATCAGCGCCCAATCGCGCTGCTCGCTTGCCCCCTCCGCGTCATCGAGGAGCCGGTCGATCTGCCGCTGAACACGTTCACTGGGCATGATTGCCGGGAGGATAGCTCAGCTTCGTTGGCTTTCGCGATGCTGAGATCGTGTATCGACGATCCCGCCTCCCGATTCTGGAAGACGAAGACCTCCGGGCTACCAGCGTCGACGGGCGTCGCGGACCATGAGCCGGGCCGCTGGCGGGCAGATCTTCGTATCGCAGTTCGTGCTGGCCTTGGTCGAGTGCGAGGGTGTCGGCTGCCTCGGTCCCGTTTTGATCTCCCTGAGCACTGTCCGATCCGTCGCAGCTCGCGGGAGAAGGCATCCTCCGTATACTCCGGCGGCGCCTGACGACTGGGCGCGAGCGTGACGGAGGAGAGAGATTCATGAGTACCGAATCGCGGGTGGTTGAAGAAGCCAGGAGCCTCGCGCACCGATTTCGAGAAGACGGCGTCGTCTTCCTCAAGGGCGCGCTGAATGACCGAGATCTGGGGCTGCTGCGTGGCGTCTATGACTATGAGATGGCGCATCCCAGCCCAACGGCGAACCGGGCCTATCCCGAAAGTGGCGCCACCTTCTATATCGATACCTTCAACGCGGCCAATTGGCCCGCCTTCCAGGAGGCGTTGGACGAGACCCCCGTCGCGGACATCGTCGCGGCGCTCTGGGGTGTGCCCGACGTCTGGTTCTTCTACGAGCAGATCTTCCTCAAAGAAGGTGGCGATATGCGACGCACACCCTGGCATCAGGACGCGTCCTACCTCCCCGTTGACGGGGATCAGCAGGCCGTCGTCTGGACGACGTTCGATCCGGTACCGCGGATCGATGCGCTCGAGTTCGTAAAAGGCTCGCATCGCGGCACGCTCTACAACACGTCCCGCTTCGATCCAGATGACGATACCGCACCAGGCTTAGCGAATTCCGATCTGCCCCGGCTCCCGGACGTCGAAACCGAACGCGACAATTGGAACATCGTGGGGTGGGACTACGAGCCCGGCGATCTACTGATCTTCCATATGGGGACCCTGCACGGCGGCGCTCCCACTCACCCCGGGGGGCGGCGGCGCACAGTCTCGCTCCGCTTCTTCGGACCGGACGCGACCTATGCTCCGCGCGTTCCTCCTCTGGAGGAGAGCGCTAGCGAGCGATCGGAACGCGAAGCCGCCGCCTCCTTCGCCGCAGGACTGCGACCCGGGGAGCCGTTTCGGAATCCCATGTTCTCCAAGGTCCGCCCGCGATAGCCCAGCCGGTCAGTCGTGCGCCTTGCAAGGGCATCGACCATCGGTTCCACGGATCTCGATCGCGGTCGGCATGGCGCGGGATCGGTCGCAGCGCGGCGTTGTGCTTCTGCCGCCGAGGTGGTGACCTGAAGCGAGGCTTCGGCGCCGTGGTTAGCGACGAGCAACCACGCGTCGGGCTGTGCGTGGCGCAGGACCTCGACACCGGGGCGCTGGATTGCGATCATGCACTGGGCCTTTAGCTCAGTCTGGTCAGAGCAGCGGACTTTTAATCCGTCGGTCCTGGGTTCGAATCCCAGAGGGCCCACCACCAAGCGATTTTCGGCGTTTCTACTCGACGTAAAACCGCCTAGCTCAACTGCTTGCAACCGTGTCGGTCCAGTCCGCTGGACTTGTGGCCGGCCGCGAGCGTCCATGGTGTCACCGCAAGGAGGCACTTCATGGACCCCGAATCCAGCACGCGAACCGGCCCGCAGAAGCCGCTCGACGAAGCGATCGCCGAGTACCTGATGGCCTGCGAGGTCGAGAGCAAGAGCCCGCGCACGGTCCAGGCCTACGACGAGACGCTTCGCGTCTTTCGGCGCATCGTGGAACGCGTGGACCTCCCCCAGATCGTCAACGCGTTCACCGCCGCGGACGTCTACCGGTTCCTCAAAGCCATCGCCGACAGTGACGTGTCGTTGGGCACGCGACACCGGCGATTCCGCGAGACGCGGGCCTTCTTTTCCTGGTGCACGCGGATGGGCTACACCCTCAAGCACCCGTTCGTGGGGATCCCCAACGTCCGGCTCGAGCAGAAGGTGATCCAGCCCTTCAGCGAAGCGGAGATCGCGGCGTTGCTGGCCGTGTGCGATCCCGAGACCGCCTTCGGCTGTCGCAACCGCGCGATGATCCTGCTCTTCCTCGACACCGGGATGCGCGCCTTGGAGCTCCTGCGGGTCGAGATGGACGACATCGACTGGGACCTGCGCCGGATCCACATTCGGCACGGGAAAGGGCGCAAGCAGCGGGTCGTGCCGTTTGGGGACGGACCCGAGCAGGCCCTCCGCCTGTACCTCGATCGATTCCGGGGCGAGGAAGCCGGGGCGTTGTTCCTGGCGGTGCGCCAGCCGATCCGGCCGTTGGCCCCGTTCGCGCTGACCACGCTCTTTGACCGGCTGGGGAAGCGGGCCGGGGTGGAGCACACGCACGCGCATCGGTTCCGCCACACCTTCGCCACCTGGGCAATCGAGAACCACGCCCGGGAGATCGATGTGCAGTACCTGCTGGGGCATTCGACCTCGGCCATGGTGCGGCGCTACGCCGCGACTTACGACTCCGCGAAGGCGGCGGAAGCCCATGCTGCGTTCAGTCCCGCGACGCGGTTCTTGGCCGGAGCCGATTCCGCCGTCACCCCGTAACCCGGTCCCCGGCGGCCACGATCCACGGTGGCGACCTGCCGCCGCTTCACGTACCAAGGCGCGCGGCGCGGGCCCGTGTATGGCCACCAGCCCCCTGGTCAGCAAAGGTGGCACCTGGTGACTGAAGTGGCGTCCTCCGCTCATGTCGTGGGAGGGCAAAACTCCGTCCGTGCCTTGAAACGCGGTGATCCGCGACCATCCGAGGTCGGAGGATCACCATGCTGCTCTATCTCTGCCTCGTGCTCAGCACCGTTCGCAAGACCGGGAGTCCGCGTCGTGATCTGCTGTGGGAGAACCTCGCCCTGCGGCAGCAACTCGCCGTCTACCGCCGACAGACACCCCGTCCCCGGCTGCGCCAGACGGACCGTCTGTTCTGGACACTCCTCGCGCGGGGCTGGTGG
>Ga0114996_10003143_pt1 | contig 20761 bp, 19 predicted proteins | sample ArcticOcean_MG_C_4_FD_87039 | JGI IMG/M metagenome (GOLD analysis project Ga0114996, IMG submission 87039) | Marine microbial communities from western Arctic Ocean - ArcticOcean_MG_CB4_134 | ecosystem: Environmental > Aquatic > Marine > Oceanic | place: Arctic Ocean: Canada Basin | collected... | reverse complement strand
GCGCCTGTGCTACGGCGTGGGACAAGCTTTTGGTACACCAGTTGGATTACCGAACCCGGCCATGCAATCTAGTTGAACTGATGCCTAGATTGCTGGAACACCGACAGGCTTGATGCATCCCATCGACCAGCGCGAACTGACTACTTGTCTATCGTAGTCGTGTAGTTAAAAAAAAGGAGTCACAGCATAAGACATGACCCCTTTGATGTGTGAGTAGTAGTAACGCTAGAAACTTCACTACTATACCAATGTGTTATTTTTGTAGTTTAAACGCCAATAACTTGCTTTGCACATGGACCTTTTTCGGTCTGGCCGACTTCGAATTCAACGGCCTGACCATCGTTCAACGTTGCGTATCCGCCACCCGCCTGAATGTCGGAATGATGAACAAACAGATCCTTACCACCATCTTCCGGAGCAATAAATCCGAAGCCCTTTTCTGCGTTAAACCACTTTACTGTACCTTTAGCCATGTTACTTACCTTACTTTGTTTCGGTGAAATTATTAGAACCCCATATTGAAGTCACCGCTTCTAAATGGGGATTGAGAAATTCTTATACTCCTAGATCAGGCGTGGCCATCAATATTAGGTGGATCGTTGTCTGACTGGGATTGATCAGATTGATCATCCCCAGCAGTCGCAGCCTGTTTCTTTAGACGTTTTTCTTCTTTCTTCTTCTTTTTAGCGAGCTCTTTTTGTCGCTTTTCGAACGTGTAGTTGGATCTTACCATAGGGTTGCCTCATATTAATTTAAAACAGGTGGTGACCATGCTGTATTGAACCAGATAGATCCGAAACTATCATCTTTATCTAAGGGAAGTCCTTGTGCAAGATCTAATTTAGTACCCCAGACATTTCTCTGCGCTCTTCCCTTCCCTTTGATGACGCATTTTCTCTGAGTTATTGCGTACTATATTCAGCCAAGCGACATGTACCCAAAGGCTAGTCCGACCTCTACCCACTCCATTCATACCTATCATAGTACGTTATATTGTACCCGCTCATCGAGGATGAATTTTGAGAATCCAAAGAAAAGTCCTGACAATGTCGGACTTTGGCATGAGTAAATCAAGAACTATGTTTCTTCCAAAATGTTACTCTCGGTGGCCTAAGTACGCTGGCATGTTTAACCGATTCTGGGTGAAAACTTGATCCAGACTCATTCATATTGAAATTCTGGAACAAATTCGTCACCAGAACAAGCCCAATGAATATCTGTTGCTGTCCCGGGAAGGTTGAACAGATTAGGGGAAGCACGCGTTGGTGAAATTGTTCACTTTAGATTACATAAAGCCTCAGTATGTTCCGGCCCCAGTCCACAGCACCCGCCAATAATGTTTGTGCCAGCCTGTTTCCACTGTGTAGCAAATTGAACCAGGTGATCAGGGGTAATAATTTCTTCGAATTGCCAATTAGGAGATTTGAAATACCCACTATCGGGGTAGGCCATAATCAGGCCGTCGTGTTTTGTCTTGACCAACTCGATGGCATCTCCAATTAGATCGACAGAAGAGTGCATGATACCCATGCCTTCAAAGCCAAAATTGACGGCTTCCTGAATGTTGTCAATAAGTGGAATTGTTTGATCGCCATATCCGGTGATCGTAGCATTTCGATCAGATCTTTCAGCCGAGAGTCCACACCACACTGGAAGTCTTGAAGAAGACACGCATTCAAACAGCGGTAGCATCCGACTTGGAACAGACATCATTTCAAGCAATACCAGATCCACTTCACCATCTTCATAGAAAGAGACCATTTCATTAAATGCGTCAAATAAGACTTCCTTCGATATATGTATTTCTGCCCGTTGCCGTAATTCATCTGTGAAGGGTAGTTCAGTTGAAATTGAGCCGGCTACTAGTACATTGTTATTGCCACAGCGTTCACGTGCCAGTAATGCGGCCTCGATGTTCTTCATGTTGATTGTTCTGACTTCATCCGTGAACCCTGCCGGCTCAAGCACCAAACGGGAAGATGCATAGCCGTTGACAGTGATCACATCTGCCCCAGCATCGATATATGCTTGATGCGTTTCAACTAATACGTCAAAAGCTTCAATAGATACACGAGCTGACCAAACTTGATCATCCATTGTTGCGCCACGGCGTTCTAATTCAGTTGATGTACCACAATCAAGGATCGCCACCTGTCCAGAATGAATTCTAGAAACTAGCGCTTCATATCTCGCACTCATTGCCTTAGCCTCTTCTATCGTCCAACTACAGGGGGACTGTTTTGAAACTTGATAAGCTGTAGTTTAAAGGTGGCAAGCACTGATTGTGGAGTCAGTGTTGAGAGATGCATTACTGCAGTGGGAGTACTGTAGCCATGTTTCTACTTTATCCTCCTGCCCCGGCGATGGTGGCGAACATTCCAAAACCAATAATCAAAAAAAAAGGCACAAGAGGGCTGTCGAACAGAATTATAAACATCTTCATTCGTGTTGACTTCTTCACAAAGCCTCCGAAAATCGACGAGTCTATTTCTTAAGAAGCTACTAAACTGTAAACCTTGAATTTGTTTAATAGATAGAAAGTTGTATCAAAGTCATTATTGAGGCTGCTTTCTCTATATCTTTTCGTATGGGCTTCCCATTTTCATAACCAACTTTAGCAAAAAAACCGTCAATTCGACTGTGTGAACAAAGAGCATCTAGTTGATCGGCAATCATCTTATTGTTCTCATGCTCAACGGTAACTAGTGCATCAGTTAGGTTGCCTTTGTATAGAATTTTGATGTTAGACGCTTGAAGAAGATTCCTCCACCAGATGTTTCGTCTATCGGTTACACAACGTAGTTTTCCCTTTGGGTCTTCAAAATAACTTACTGGAAGAGCATAGTCTTTACCGGTTTTCATGCCCCTAAAATTTAATACAACAATGTTCTGGCTAATCAGGAAATGCAGAGGCGATTTTGCAATCGCAATCGTAACTGGATTTATTATTCTCCAAAACATTTCAAAATAGTCGCAGTTAACTTATTGGTGTAACTTAAGCTACTGCGCGCGTCTGCGCGATAAACAAAGAATGTTGGGAGGCCAATTATTGGTGTGATGGAGTGAGCCCTACTACGGCGGGTGGGTGCAATACCGACGCTGAGATAGTCTTTGATCTACGATGCAAGGTCAACGACAGTGTTTGGGACATAAGAATTTGGGTCGAGACATTTGTTTTTGTTACTTCACTTGGGTATGCCAATAATTGATGATGGATGTGGTTTGAAAGAAAAACGAGGTATACAAGATGTATACCCCGCTCACACGCCTTTAAAGATCGGCTTTACCAATCATTTCATAATAAGTAGGTCCGAAATCAGCCATCACTTGTTTCAGTTCATTAGAAACTGAACCAGAAATTGATGCAGAAGTTTAATCTAACCTCGCCACCTAAGTTTCTGACTCGATGTGGGTATAGCGCTACAGTCCCCGAGTAACTCGCGTGGGGCCTTCAATTACATCGAAATCTTTGGACACAATATTAGCCAAAGCTGGATTGGCCCCAACCCCAGCAAATAGATCGGACTTTAAATATCCCTCATAGACATCCTTTGATTCCCAGATATAAACACCGCCATAGGTATTGTTCTCGTCATCGGCCAGCCAGTGTTTTGAAATTAGTCCTGGCAGTGCGGCAAAAGCTTCAGCAAGTTCGTTGCATACTGCTTCGTACTCAGCACGATTAATGCCCTCTAGATTGAAATTGATGACTTGGATGTGCATACACTTCCTCTCGACGGTTAATTGTAATTGTCATAAGAAGTTTAACCCATTCGTGCCGCCAAAGATTTTGGCTTGATGTGGATATACCGCTGGAGTTGTTTGAGGCTCTGAAAACCGCGATGACCACGGCCGTTCCCAACCGGATTCGTTCAGTGTGCGCCGTAAACCAAGTCGGTATCTGGAAAGGATTGGGAGCGATAGTCATCTCAATTCCATAATGTTCAGCCGCTCACACGATCTCGAACCCCCCGCATCGGCCATCTGCATCATCTCAAGAGTATGTTTTTTGACCGAACACATATCTACAGCAAGCGACATGCGCTCAATATTGATGACCAGCTGAAATTTCATCAGGGTGCGATGCGACGGTGCAGTGATCTACGGGGCATTGTTAGTGTCGCCAACAGACGATTTAACTGATGAGCTGATATCCTCAGGTGGTGGTGTGATCTCCGAAATGGAAGTGGGGATGTTCCGGCGATAGTGGTGATTTACCCAGTAGGTAATCCGCTGCACGCTCGGCGATCATCTGGGTGGGCGCGTTTAGATTTCCGCTGACTATGGTCGGCATCACCGATGCATCCACTACCCGCAGACCGTCTATACCGTGTACCCGCAACTCGGAATCGACAACCGCCTGATCATCACTGCCCATCTTACAGGTGCCGGATGGATGGTAGTCGGTTTCGGCGGTAGCACGCACGTGGTCCGTAAGCTCTCGATCTGAGGTGATCTCCGGTGCAGGAGTTATTCGTTTGCCCCGAAATTCATCGAACGCCGGTTGTGTCAGGATGTCCTGCATCACTTTCAAGGCTTCGACCAGTTCCTTGAGGTCTTGTGGGTGACTGAGATAATTGAAATGAGCAGCCGGTCTGTCACGGGGGTCAGCGGAATGAAGCTTTACTTCCCCGCGGCTGAGTGGCCGCAACTGGTCACAATTAAGCTGGTAGCCTGGATATAACAAAATCTTACGGCCAGCCCACTCACTGTAAACGGGTGTGAAGTGGTATTGGAGGTTCGGATGTGCAGCATCAGTATTCCCGTAGACCATGCCACCCATTTCCCAGATATTAGAGGCACCGATACCTGAGCGTGTCAGCAGCCACTGCGCGCCGACGCGCAGCTTTGATAGCGGCTGAGTCAGATGATGCAGGGTAACCGGTTGTGTGCACTCGAAACCTGTAATGACGGTCAGGTGATCCTGTAGGTTTTGTCCCACGCCCGGCAGATTCAACTCGGAGCGAATATTCATAGTCTTCAGATAGTCAGCAGGCCCGATACCGGACAACATCAACAGCTGCGGTGTTTTGATCGCCCCACAGCAGACAATTACTGCTTTGCTGGCCCGTAGCTCACGGGTGTTACCGCGTGAAACGTATTCCACGCCGACAGCTCGTTTGTTCTCGATAAGAATGCGATTGACCAGGGCACCTGTCTCGAGACTCAAATTTGGACGCGCCAGCGCAGGCTTAAGATGTGCAACCGCGGCACTGCTGCGGCGCCCGTTTTTGGAGGTGCTGTCTAACCGGGCGATCCCTTCTGGCTTATACCCATTTAAGTCCTCGGTAGTACCCTGGCCAGACTGTTGGCCGGCTTCCCACAACGCATCAAACAACGGGTTCTCGAGATGGCCTCGAGTCACCCCAAGCGGGCCATGGCTACCACGCCATTCGTTTTCTCCCCGGTCTGAAGATTCACAGCGTTTGAAGTAGGGAAGACAGTGTGCATAGCCCCAGTCTTCTAGGCCAGGGGCTTGTGCCCAGCGGTCGTAGTCCAGCGGATGGCCACGCATGTATACCATTGAATTGATCGATGATGATCCGCCGAGCACTTTCCCTCTCGGCAGCTGAATTTGTCGCCCGTTACAGCCTGGTTCTGATTCACTGTTGTAGTTCCAGTTGATGCTGGGATCTTTATAGACGTTATAAACCCCGGCGGGTATGTGGATCATGAGTTTATGATCCATCGGCCCGGCTTCGAGAACATGAACATCCAATGCTGGGTTTTCAGAAAGGCGGTTGGCGAGTACACAACCCGCAGAGCCTGCGCCCAGAATGATGTAGTCAAACAGTTTTTCTTTTGCCAATCTGATCTACTCCTGGCTGGAATCAGCGCAAGGCTTGAAGCTTACCGCAGAAATGAATCGAGTTTTTCAGCGATAAGTTGCGGGGATTCCACCAGAACACTGTGGCGCAGATCGGGCAGAATCTCGAGCTTTGAACCGGGGATTGTTTCATGCATCAAACGGGCCATGCGAACATTTGAACCTGGGTCATGTTCACCGGTCATGACTAGAGTTTCACATTGAATCTGAGATAGGTGTTCCGCAAGGTCACTGAGTACAAAAACCCGGTAGGCCTGAAAATAACCTGCCGGTGAAGTGGCTCGCAACTCAGCAATTCGTTTCTGAACCCGTTTGGGATGATTCTGCCGAAATTCAGGGGAGAACCAGCGTTCCAGCGCCAACGCGATGTTGGCGTCTAAATCCCCTTTTTCCAGGTTGCGAATCCTTTCCTGTACGTGTTGGCGCTCGGTATCCGTACGTCCTGCGACTGCGCTGAGAATTGCGAGTTGTCCAACACGCTCCGGATAGCTAAGCGCAAACTGTTGAACAATTAAACCTCCCAATGAAAAGCCAACCAGATGTGCGTGCGGCAGGCTTTCGTCGATAAAGATCGCTTCAAGGTCACGTACGAAATCCTCAAGAGACCAGTCACCAGCCGGCACATCACTTTGACCGTGGCCCCTGAGATCGTACCGGAGCACACTGAAACGATGCTCCAGAACACTCGCGATCGGGTCCCAGATATTGAGTGTTCCGCCCAGGCCGTGAATCAGGATCACGGTCGGATGTTGTGCCGGATCCTGCCCGGAACGAAAAACATGCGAATACATGGTGGTAGTACTTAAGGCCTTCAGGTGTGTTCGATGATCTGAGGCTGCAATACGAATTCGTTAACCTTGCGCCACGCCCCAAATCTCGACTGTCGAGTCTGCGGTCTGCATGTGGGGTACCGGCACCAGCGTAACCGGGGGTAGGACACCGCCACAGCAATCACGCAGCAGCTGCAACAAATGTGGGGTGACGTCTTCCTCAGCTGAAGCAGTGTAGTAACAGACCATCAGTTTAAGGTCTGCCGGACTGCGGCCGAACGGACGCAGCAGATCGTCGACGTAACTCATGGTGAATCGTGTCTGGGGTAATAGCTGACCGGGTAAGACCCGTTTTCCTGTATTGGAAAATGGCTCGGCGGGCACCTGTCCACCCAGCCAGATCATGCCGCGCAATTTCTGGGCTTGACGGTAGGGCAGGCTCAACGGCCAGTCCCAGACCCTATCCGGCCAGGCGTCTTCTCGAGGGATGTACTTGTCATAACTGTGGCGGCGCTCGCGCATAGCGAGCACCTCGATCTTAGTCGCCGTTTTGTCCGGCCACAGCGCGTGACAGGGGACGACTGTCGCTGGCGGACCCGGTTCGCTGAAGTAGGATGCTCGAGCCTGGGCCAGTGGCGCCCAGTCTTTACGCGTGGTGCCGAAGTAATAACCCTCCATTTTCACGCTGTCCTGAAGCGAGGCCCCCACTGCGTTCAGAGAGTTTTGGAGTGAGGGCATAATGATATGTGACTGACCCGCACCATCCAGGGCCGTATCGAACGTGGCGTTGAAGTGGGCCGCGGTCCGGTTGGCTACGGCTATGAATTCCCCTGCCCGCAGGGCGGTCGTGACAACGGGGCGTACTGATGAATTGCCGCTTGCCACCTGCAACGGTTGGGTTTCAACCTGAAAGTCACCTGAGTTGCGCCAGTTGCGCACGGCAATAACCTGCACCTGGATTTCCTGGCCCTTAAAGGGTTGCAGCGGCACTGGCAGGGTTGAGATCACGGGTGAGGGCTCGTTGGGAAATGCATCCTGCAAGGCCTGGACAATCGCGATTTCATCGCAGTTATCCTCGGGCCTGTAAAACGCCTTGACCCGTACGGCATCAGCCAGTGAGCAGTGTTCCTGATGAAGCGCTGCGGCAATGTTTTCGACAGTCCCCGTAATCTGCCGGGTCATGTCACCGGGGTTGCGTAGGGCGCCGGTCGAATCAAAGTCACCGGCGCCGCCGACGAACGACAGCGTGCCGGCAGAGGCACAGACATTGTGAGTGAACGGTGTGGGTAATGACCAGATGGGTTTATTCGACATGGTATTCAGGTGCCCGTGTTGGCAGAGCGTGAATCACACTGTGCCACAGACTCGAGTCAGGATGCACAAGCCTAATTTGTAATTCGATCGTACGCAATGGCAGGCGCGCTTGTCAGTCTTTTGTTTATCATTGACTAAGATTCAGATTGAAGATCATGCTGACTGAATAAGGGACAACCGGAGAACATCGAATGATCACGTCATTTTATGCAAATCGAAAATGGGTGTTGTGGGCCTACGGTAGTTTCTACGACTTGATTAGGAAAGACATTTAATACGAGGGTTTCCGTATTACTACTAGGCGATCCTACCGGGTGCTACTTTGGGTGCACCTCGAGATAAATCAGGCTGCCGTGACCAGACCCGCCGTGGCTTTCGATTGGAAAGCGCCCGCTGGCATGGGCCTTGAAGTGCATGACCGCGGGTGAACTCGAGGTGATTTCTATATGGATATCGTATCCGTGCAGATGCAGTTCAATGGGTTTGGCACTGAACCAGTGCAGCTCGACGCGGTCACCCTGGGTTACACGAATCGTCTTCTTATCAATCATGACTTTGCCTTGGTGAATGTGCAATTCAAAGCGCTTGATTTGCCCGGAGTGACTTACTGTCGATGAGCCATCTTGGTTGTGTTGATCTTGTTGGTTTGTAGACGAGCCATGGTCATGTCTATGATCCGTCTTTCTGGCACTTTCAGCATCAGTTGATTGGACTACGACTTCGACGAGAGCTTGGTCGGTCTGATCAAATTCCAGCAACAGTGGGAACCGGTCTCCCGCCGCGAGCGGTTGCTTAAGACCGATCAACATGATGTGGTGACCGCCGGGTGCAAACAGCACCTCCTTATGGGGCGGTAGGTCAACCGATTCGACCCGACGCATTTTCATCATGCCGTCTTCGAGGATGTGCGAATGAACCTCTACATGCTCGGCAACATCAGCCGATGCGCCCAACAGTTTGTCAGGACGAGCCCCGTGGTTTATGAGAATCAGATAGGCAGCGCCGTTTGGGCTGGTGGGGGGCAGTGCCCGTGCCCAAGGCGACAGGATATGAATTTGGCCAGCCTCATAATGCTGAGCAAAGACAACGGTAGTTGCCAACAGAAATACCAGCAGTCCAGCGAGATATCGCAATAGTTTCACAATCAGGCAGGACACAACGGTCGCGAGTTTGAAATGCCGCGCGGCCAGAACATGACTGACTTTCGCAGACAATTCGATCAGACTCCCGATTACTGACTGCTCAAGTCATTTGCCCCTACACGGAACCTATATTTATTCATCGACCGGAAATGATCGACCAAGGTTCGAACGAAATGCCAGTGGATCGACAATTTCATTTCTAGGCAGCGCTGCCTCGGCGCCCTTCACTGCACCAAAACTGCGGACTACCAGACGCGGACGAGCAAGATCAAGCACCGATGTTTGGAAGAACTTACGGAAGTCGTCCAGTGAAACTTCATTGATTGCTGCTGCGAGCCGCTCACGACTATCAAATCCGTAGTCGTTCCGATCGATCTCGAGCCAGTAGCGGCTGCTTCGATCCCACAGTTTTTCCTCTTGGCGCATCACATCACCCGCCAAACTGCTGCGGTGCTGTTCAAACTCTGCGTCGGTCATGCTATCGATCGAAGCTCCATAATCATGTAAGAATTCAATTATTGCCGCCTCTATAGCGTCGGGTGCTTGATTCGGCGACTGCACTACAAACACCAGGCCTGGCAACTGCATCACGTCCATAGCCCCACAGAAAACGAAATACCCCATCTGCTGTTCAGTTCTTAGACTCTGATAAAACGGCGCGTTCATGACTTGCCCCGCTAAATAATATTTCGCCCGATCGCTAAGCTCGTGACTCCCCCCCTGCAGATACAGTGCTAGCACGGCATCGGGATGGTCGATCGGTAAAGTTCGAACCCACGCCTCACTCGCTGCTAGTCGGACTACCTGGCCGTGGGGAACGACAGCGGCGCGGTTCGACCCCAGCAATTCTCTAGCAACAAGCGCAGCAAGCGACAGTGTTTCCTCCTGGGTGTAATTCCCATGGGCGAGCGCCACCGATTCGACCGACTCCAACAACTGTGGAATAAAAGCTTCGAGGGCTTCTGGGGTCGCAGCTTCAGCAGCTTCGATCTTAGCGTTGGGCCACCAGATTGTATCGACCAACAAACGTCGTAAATCCGCTATGGCCTGTTCGTAGGGCTGTTCGAGTGCTAAGTTACGAAGTTGTTGGACTAGATTATCCTGAAGTCGGTCGAAGCGATCTGGTGTTATCTCGGGAACTCGAAGTGCGGCGAGGATCGTCTCCAGCAACACTGCCTGTTTATCCGTATACCCCGAGATCTTCAAGGTGAACCCACGCTGGTGATCGTACAACTCAAATTCAAGCCCGGCGAGTTGGGCGGGATATGAAAATGCATTCAACTGATCGGCCACCACCGCCGCATACAAGTTTGTCAACACGGCTTCTCTTGGAGTCGTTCGCGCGCGCGGCGAGCGAATACTTACGTAAAAATTTCCGCGCGGCGACCCGTAGGAGATATCGTGGTCGAACCACAACGTAAATCCATCTTGAATGTCGATGCGTGTGGGCTTAGATACCTCTAGTTGCTCCTGGCGCAACTCCAGATCTACAGCAAGAAACGGATTGGGCTTCGGAAGGGAAAGATCAGGATTGGTCAATGAACCTGACCAATCCTCGAGTACATCGCTAGGCAAAGTCTCCAAACTGTAGTGAACCCCATAGTGGGTCTCTACCTGGTCGGTTTCGAGCTCCGGCCCGACCAGTAACAAGTGGAGATTGCGGGGTTGCAATCGATCAAGGTAGGAAAGAATCAGTTCCCTATTGAACCTGTCATAACGATATGGCGCGTAATAAAGATCTTGAACTGGGTAATCATGCATGCGAGCCGCGAATGCCCGAACCAGAGTGTAGGCTTCAATTTCTTCTCGAAATCGAAAATCAATCTCGGCCAGTTTGCGCTGCTCATCGAATACCCACGACGTCACGCCCTCTTCACTAATCTGCCGAATAAGTGCAAACAACCAGGCTCCAATATGCTGGTAGTTCTCGAGGCCCGACTCAGTTAACGAAATCGTGACTTCAAAGGTGCCGTAATGTTCGTAACTCAACCCGCCGCCGGCCGATAGCCCCACGGCCCAGCCCTGTTCTTTCAATAACGCAAACAGCGAACCGGGTCCCTCATCTCCAAGGAGGTTCGCAATGTAAGACAGCGGTTTTGAAGCATAGTCGTCGAGCGCCGAAGGTATTGCAAACGAGAAAACAGCTTGCCGGATTTCCTTAACAGGGATGATCTTCTGAAGCAGCGGTAATGTCCCAAGCGGGTAGATTGGAACCTCCGTTGGTTGGGCAATGACCTTCCCGGCCGGCACACCTTCAAATAATTGTTCGACCCAGTCACGCAGCAAGCCCGTTGATTCCCGACCTAAAACGACCAAAGTCATACTCTCAGCCCGGTAATGTGCCTCGTAAAATCTGATGAGGTCTTTCCGCACCAAGTTTCCTTCACGATCAGCGAGGGTCTTTTCGTCCCCAACAGCAAAACTCGACTCGGGATGCCGTGGGTCAAATGCTTGTCGTCTGGCTGCCAGATAGCGTCTTCCGTCCGACTTCAATTTGGCGCTGAATTCGGCGTGTACGACGCCACGTTCTCGCTCTATAAACTTGGGGTTGAAAAGCGGGGCGACAAAAAATTGCGAGAACCTCTCTAGTGCACCCCTAAGATATTGGGACTGAATATCAAAATAGTAATTGGTGTGATCCGGCATCGTGTAAGCGTTATCACTGCCACCGTGCTGCTGGATAAAGGCTTGATACTCCCCAGCTTCCGGATACCGCTCTGTACCCAGGAACAACATATGCTCAAGCAAATGAGCAAGACCCGGCCGTTCTTCCGGATCACTGCCACTGCCCACCGGAACATCGAGCGCCGCGGCCGCCTTGTCCGTATGGGGGTCGGATATTAACAATACCCGCAGTCCATTTTTGAGCCGATGTGCGAGATAACCCCGATCATCGGATGGGCTGGTGATGATATCCGCAACAGCTTGGCTAGCCTCATAATTCTGAGCAAAGGTAACGGTAGTTGCCAACAGAAATACCAGCAGTCCAGCAAGATATCGCAATAGATTCACACTCAGGTAGGGGTTAACTGAAGTACATCGTTAGAACAATGCCATCACGGGATCAGGTGGTCAGTATAGTGCGCCACCGGGCGACGATAACTAACGTCGTCAGTATACCGGTCAACCCGAAAATGACAGTAGTCGCCGGTATGCCAATCCATTCAATCAGCGCCCCGCCTGTGAGTAGTCCCATCGGCATTCCGTAAACAGCCAGCATGCGTACACCGGATACCCGTCCCCGATAGACCTCATCAGTAATCTTAAGCAACAGAACAGACATTGGGATCATCGCGAAACTCTGCGCGAGCCCGATCACCGTAATTACCACGCTAGCAGCCATCGGTATAGAGAATAGGCCCAACAACACAATGAACAGGTGCCATACCACCAACCAGATCACCATCATGCGGACTGGTTTTGTGACACGAAGGATCGTCGCTGTCGCTAGGGACCCCAGGAGCGCACCGAGTGCCAATAGCGCGATCAGCTGTGCCAGACCGGTTTCATCCATGCCGTATACATCACGCGCCAGGGCGGGCAACAGACCGCGGATCATAGGGAACCCAGTGAAGTTGGCGAGAAAAGCCAGCGCCATGATTGCGACGATAGTTTCATTACGGCGGATGTAAGAAAAACCCAACTTTAAGTCTGTCCAAGGCCTTGTGTTCTCGCTGGCTTGTCTGGGTATTGGCGTGATCCGCCAGGCCAGCAGTACGCTCACCAGGTAAAGCCCTACGACAGCACCATAGGCCGCGCCTATACCCAACGTGGAAAACAGGCCCGCACCCAGCAGTGCGCCGAAGATGCGCGCTGAGTCCATGGTGGCTCGTGAAAAGCCCATCGCATTGTGTAGATCTCCAGTTGGTACTGTGTCGGCGATCAGCGCAAACTTCACAGCAAAATCCGATGGTCGTACCAGCCCGGCTATACCGGAGATAACAAAGACCTGCCACGGCTGTACCGTGCCGACAAGTGCCAGCAATAGAATGACGCTCGCCAGGGCGCCGTAAATCAGCCGCAGTGTGATCAGTATGGCCCGGCGGTCGACCCGGTCTGCCAATACGCCGAAAAACGGGCTGAGCAGGGTCCCGCTGAAGGTAAGAGCCGCGAATGCGGCCAGCAAGAATGGCGAATCGGTAGTAACCAGTACAAACCAGCCCAGGATAAGCGTTTCCATTTCGAATGCCCACGAGTTGAGCAGATCCGATCCCCACTGGAAGCGGTAACTCCGAATCCGAAATGCGCTCAGAAAATTTGGCATCTACACGATGGACTGATTCAGCTTATGTTCTGCGCTTTGAGCTACGACGTGAATTAAATAACGCCAGCGCCAGTGACTTGGCACAACTAACGTACTGTCGCCAGACGCTCTAGAACAGATTCTGTTTCTGTGACCAGCAGCTGTATCAGTTCGGAGGCAGGCAGGTTTCTAGACATCGCCGCACTTTGACCAGACCATAGAGACAGAAAATCAGGGTTGTTTTGTTTTGCGCTGGCTTTACGCAGTGGTCCAGTCAGGGAATTGAGAATCGGAAAATCCGGATAGATGCCTTCATGACCAGTCATCTCACGCAGATATCGGTTTTCCAGGCCTCGCGCTGGTCGACCGGAGAAAGCGTGTGTGATCCTTGTTTGATCGTCACGTGCTTCGTTGAGTTCCCGACGGTAAATCGGATGCGTGGCTGATTCGGGGCAGGTTAGAAACGCAGTGCCAAGTTGTACAGCGCTTGCGCCAAGGGCAAGCGCGGCAGCGATACCGCGGCCGTCGCCGATGCCACCTGCCGCAATCACGGGGATGGATACTGCGTCGACAATTTGGGGGACCAGCGCCAAAGTCCCCACGTGACCCCTTTCGTAAGGTTCTGAAAACGTGCCGCGATGCCCGCCGGCTTCAAAACCCTGGGCGATAACCGCATCGATACCTCGAGCTTCGAGCTCACGGGCTTCAGCCACGTTGGTTGCCGACGACAGAGTGAACAGACCAGCTGCCTTGATCGCCTTGAACGCATCATCCCTTGGTAGACCAAAGTGAAAACTCACCACCGGCGGACGAAGATCAAGCACGGCTTGCAGGTGGATTTCATTGAAAGACGGTGCTGGCGTAACCACATCCGGTACTTGGCCGAGTCCCAGTTCACGATAGTAGGGTGCGAGCAGAGAACGAGTATTGTTAGCCCGCTCAGGATCATCGACCGGCTCGTAGTGAACAAAAAAGTTGGCGTTATAGGGCGCAGCGGTAGCCTCGGATACCGTCGTACAATCTTTACGCAAAGCCTCTTGTGTATGCATAGCAAGCCCAAGTGAGCCCAACCCCCCGGCTTCTGAGACTGCGATGGCAAGCGACGGTGTAGATGACCCCGCCATCGGCGCCTGAACAATGGGATAGCGAATACCAAGACGGTCTTTCAGTTCAGTATCAGGCCAGGCGCTCATCAGCTTATTTTATCCATATTTAGGATGCCTACAGCGGTTGGTGTGGCCATCAGTGCTCGTTGATCTTGGACTAAACAAAGTACAGCACTAGGCTGGCGGCCAGCAGCACCGCGATCCACAACACCATGCTGCCGGTTGGCCAGGTTCTGGCCAGCGTACCTTCGGGCCCATAGTGGCGGATTACGGAACGCATTAGGGTTCGACCAGCTAACCGTGTCGTTGCGGTTAACCGGTCTGTAACATTTGCCAGGTTGTTCGTGATGCTATGGATAACGTTAGGCGCCAGTCGACGGTAGAACCAGTCGGTATCGAGGTTGATGGCATTCTGCTCGGGCGGATACAGACCCATTCGTAGGAGTACGGCAAAGGCTAAAGCGGCGAAGAGCAGTAGCTGAATTTGTGTCAACGAGTGGCCAAAGTCAGCGTAAGGTTCGTAGTCCACCGGATAAGGCAAAAGGGCATACAGAAGATCGGGAAAGCAGCCGATCCCAATACACAAGACGGCAGCTACACCCATTGCCAAGCACATGTGAAGAGGTGCTTCCTGACATCGAATCCCCGAATCGCGTCCGAAAAATGCGAAATACGGGATCTTGATACCCGAATGCTCCATGACACCGGCGGATGCGACCAGGAGTCCTATAAAGGTCAAAACATAATATCCCTCGATCACTGCAGACATGGTCAGCGACTTTGCGACAAACCCGCTGAACAGCGGAAAGGCAGAAATCGACATTGCACCGACGATGCAGAATGCCGCTGTCCAGGGCATCGATCGGTAGAGTCCGCCGAGTTCAGACGCGCGGATTGTTCCGGTGCGGTAAAGCACGGCACCCATGGACATGAACAGAAGTGCTTTGTAAAGGATGTGGACAAAAGCATGGGCGATAGCGCCATTGAGTGCGAGTTCGGTGCCGATCCCAATTCCAACGACCATGAAGCCTAGCTGGTTGTTAAGGCTGTAGCACAATACTTTGCGTAAATCATTCTCGATCACCGCAAAGAAAATCGGGAAAAGGGTCATTACGACACCAATGCCGATGAGCGCTTCTGTGCCCGGGAATCCCCTGGCCAGCGCGTAGACTGCGAGCTTGGTTGTAAACGCACTCAGAAATACTGCGCCGGTTATCGTGGCCTGCGGGTAGGCGTCCTGTAGCCAGTTATGCAGCAGAGGAAAAGCGCACTTAATCCCGAACGCAAGAAAAATCAGCCATACGCCCGGGCCGGCTGTGACAAGACTCTCTCCTGGGCCGATCAGTTGGGTGAATAACAGCGAGCCCGACTCATGGAAGTAAAACAAGATGCCGGAGAGCAGCAACACCCCAGAACCGATTTGGATTACCAGATATCTCAGGCCCGCCCGGTAGGCGCGTTCGCTGCGGTTAGCCCAGATCAGGAAAACCGACGTCAACGCGGTGATTTCCCAATACACAAACAGGGTGATCAGGTCTCCGGCAAACACTGCACCTATGGCACTCCCGACATACATCATTGCGGCCACGTGTTGGGTAGTGTCGCGGACATGTAGTGCGTAGAGCGCCGCGAGAAAAGCAGCGATATAAAAAATGTAGCCAAACACTAGGCTCAGTTTGTCTACCCGTACCGGGAGCAGGCTATAGCCAGCGATTTCGACATCGACTGACATTCCTTCAGACAGAAATAGCAGCTGTAACAGCCCCAATACCGGCAGTACCAGTGCACCTTTCGCTTGAACTGACCTGGGCAATACGGGCAGGACTAGGCCACCGAGAATTAGGATCAGTCCTGGCGGGAGACTACTCATCGTAGTAGTCCTTATGTCGCTTTATGACCCGGCGCAGATGCTTGCCGAGGATGACGATGCCGAATAAGGAGACGAAGCCCCAAATCGCGTAAAACCCGATCCACCCCTCCCATGGGAATATCGGGTGTCGATTCACAATGATCTCCACGCCCACCAATACAACGCACAGTGCTAGAAGCAAACGGAAAATCATGTTCTTGTGATCACTTGTGTTCTGATGACTGGCGCCGGCATGGGACGTCGATCTCAGCGGACCAGCAGGGAAGCCAACTGCAGGATCGGATCCGGATAGAAGAACAGTACCAAACACATCGCGGTTGTGGCACCGATTGCGATGAGGCAGGGTACAGGCGCTTCCGTAATTGCTGCGGTAGTGTTTCGATCACCAGCAAAAAACGCTCGAATCGGAATCGGAAGCAGGTAGGCGATGTTCAAGAGTGTGCTCAACATCAGGACCCCCACCAGTACGCCATAACCCGCGTCCAGTGACCCAAGAACCAGGTACCATTTGCTCCAGAGGCCACCAAGCGGTGGCAGTCCGGCAATACTGATGCTGGCGATAAAAAATGCTCCCATGGTGAAAGGCATACGTCGACCCAGGCCATCCATCTCGCTGACTTCGGATTTTTGGGTGGCGACCAGGATAGCGCCAGCACAGAAAAACAACGTGATCTTTCCGAACGCGTGCATCGCGATATGAGTAGTTGCACCGATGATGCTACTGGCGTTGGCAAGTAATGCACCCAGGATGATGTAGGACAACTGGCTGATGGTCGAGTAGGCGAGACGACGCTTGAGATTATCCTGCTGTAAAGCGATAAGTGAAGCTATGATGATAGTGCCTGCTGCGATCCACAGCAGCCAGCCGGATGCCCAGTTCGTGCTGGCGAGGTCCAGTCCAAACACATAAAGGGTTACTTTAAGAATAGAGAAAACGCCAGCCTTGACCACGGCGACTGCATGTAATAGCGCGCTGACCGGTGTAGGTGCCACCATAGCTGCTGGCAGCCAGCGGTGAAATGGCATCAGCGCAGCTTTTCCAATACCAAAGGCGAACAGGGCGTACAGAAGCCCAATCACAAATGGTGATGTTTTGCCTGCCAAGATGCCACCAACGCGAAAGTCGGTCGTGTCAGCAATAGTCCAGGTCCAGATTATTGCCAGCAGGAAGAAAACGATTGAAGTCGACAGGAGGATGCCCAGATAGACTCTACCGCCTCGCATCGCTTCTTGGGTACCGGCGTGGGTGACAAGCGGATAGGTCGACAACGTCAGCAATTCATAGAAGATGAATAAAGTAAAGAGATTCTGTGAGAAAGCGATACCCATAGTGCTGCCAATGGCCACGGCAAAAAACGCATAGAAGCGGGTCTGATTGGTTTCACCGTGACCACGCATGTAGCCAATCGAGTAGAGGGTAGTGACGATCCAAAGCACACTGGCAATCAACGCAAAGATCAGCCCAAGCGGTTCCGCTTCCAGTGCGATAGGTATACCGGGGATGGGTACAGCAAGCACGCTGACGGGCCGCTCGCCGGCGAATACTGCGGGTAGCAGGCTGACGACCAATCCCACCAGGGTTATCCCGGCACCAAGACTCAAACATTCACGCAGGTTAGGACGTGAACGGGTTATCAACACGGCCACTGCACCCACAAAAGGCAGCAGCACTGCCAGCGCGAGAGCGTTCATGCGTGAACTCCAAACAATAACTGTGCTGCAAGCCGAGCCACGTCAACCGACCATTGGGTGTCGATTCCAAAGTAAATGTTGGCAGCAATCAACAGCCAAACCGGCGCGAGTAAAGACCAGTGCGCTTCTTGCGGCGGCCCGTCTGCCGTTGCGGCTGATCTAAAGTAGATCATCTCAATCACTCGCCAGATATAGGCGACTGCCAGCAGTGAACCCGCGGCGATGACAATCAGCAGTGGCCACCAGCCGGTCTCCAGTACGGCAACGACGAGCATCCATTTGCTGATAAATCCGGCAGTCAGTGGTACACCGATAAGACTCAGCCCCCCGACTACAAACGCAGCCGAGGTCCAGGGCATACGTTGTCCAGCGCCGGCCAGATCGGCCAGGCGCGTACTGCCCAACTGATAGGCCATACAAGCCACCGCTAGAAACAGGCCGCCCTTCATTAGCGCGTGGTTCAAAAGATGGACCAACGTGGCGGTGAGGCCGCTGACTGATGCGAGGCTAAGGCCCAAAATCATGTAGCCGATCTGAGCCACGCTGGAATATCCTAGCATGCGTTTGATATTGTGCTGAAATACTGCAACGGTGGACCCAGACAACACAGCCAAAGCGCCGAGCACCATCAATATGAACTGCAATGGCATACTGTCGAAGGCAAAACTTGATCCAAAAACGCCGTACATGAAACGCAAAAGAACATAGACCGCGACTTTTGTTGCGGTTGCGGCGAGAAATGCACTGACCACGTGTGGTGCGTACGTGTACGCGTTGGGTAACCACAGGTGGAGCGGAAACAATGCCAGCTTAAGCCCTAAGCCGACCGTCAGAAAAGCAAACGCGACACGCAGGGTGCGACTCTGTGCCAGAGCGGGGAGCCGATTGGCTAGATCGGCCATATTCAAGGTGCCGGTGATCATGTAGAGCAGGCCGACTGCTATCAGAATAAAGGTTGCACCAATCGTGCCCATGATGAGGTACTGGTAAGCTGCAGTCAGTCCTCGTCGATCTGACCCCATCGCAATAAGGACATAACTGGACAACGATGAAATTTCCAGAAAAACAAAAAGATTGAAGGCGTCACCGGTCGCGGTCATTCCCAGTAGACCGGTCAGGCACAGCAGATAAGCCGTGTAAAAAAGACTTTGTTCGGAAGACTTAATCTCCCAGGAAGCGCCTACCCGTGAAAACAGCAGTACGACAGTGCTGATACCAGCAACGATCGCTAGCACAAACGCGCCAGCAATATCTACGCGATATTCAATTCCCCAGGGGGCTGCCCAGCCACCATAGGTATAGCTGATAGTGCCGTTTTCAAGAACCAGTCTGAGCAGCAGTACGGCAATTATCAGGGCTGTTGTACTGACCAGGATGCTCAGCAACCACGCTAGACGACCGCTGCGAAGCAGTAGACACACAGGTGCTGCGATCAACGGCAGTATGACCTGAAGCGCAGGCAGTTGGGTCAGTGTCACAGAGATTCATCCTGGCTATGGATTTCATCTTCCTCGGTCGTGCCATAGGCCTCTTTTATACGAACAACCAAGGCTAGTCCCAGTGCCGTAGTGGCCACCCCGACCACGATTGCGGTCAGAATTAACACATGGGGCAGTGGGTTGGAGTAGGTTTGCACCGTCTCGCGTAGAATGGGTGCAGCACCACCACTGACCTTGCCCATGCTGATATAGAGGATAAAGACCGATGCTTGAAACAGGTTAAGACCGATGATTTTTTTGACCAGGTTACCGCTTGCAATAACCACGTAAAACCCGGTCATCATCAGAAATATGACGACCCAGTAATTGTAGAGCGCGAACATATCCATGCTCAGTCCCTGCGTCCGGCAAAGGCCAGAAAAACAGTGATCATGACAGCGGCGACTGTGATACCGACCCCGAGTTCGACCAGGAATATCCCCAGATGCTGGCCAAGTAAAGGATTTTGGGCCAGTGTGTCGTAGTCCAGATAATGGCCACCAAGTAGCATGGTGACCGTGCCGACACCGGCAAACAACAACAGACCCGATGCTGTCAGTAGCCGCAAAATTGACGGTGAAACTACAATCCGGACAGCCTGAGTACCAAAGACCAGGGCGTATAGAATAAACGCAGCGGCGAAAATGACGCCGGCCTGGAACCCACCCCCGGGCCCATAGTCACCGTGAAACTGCACGTACAACGAAAATAGCAGAATGATCGGGATGGTGATCTTGGTAACTACCCGAAGTACAGGGTTGTCTCTCACGGTTCTTCTTCCGGGGAGTCGGCCAGGCGACTACGACGCCGTCTCAATCCCAGTAGCGCCAGTACACCGATGCCAGCGGTGAAAATCACGGTTAACTCACCTAGCGTATCGTAGCCACGGTAACTGGCGAGTACTGCGGTTACCACATTGGGTATTCCGATCTCGTTGGGAGATTGTTCAAGGTAGCGGGGTGCCACATGCTGTTGTATGGGTGCGTCCGGGACAGCAAAGTGCGGCATGTCAAAGGTGCCGTAGACTAGAGCCGCGCCGGTGACAGCTACCACCACCAACGGTAGCAGTGGCCGGTGCGCGGGTGGTTTTTCCTGCCGGCCGACAAGACCGATAGTTGCCAGCATGAGTATGGTGGAAATACCAACACCCACGGCTGCTTCAGTAAATGCAACATCGACCGCGTCTAAAACTACAAACAACACGGCGGCCAGAAGACTGTAGATCCCGAACATAATCGTCACGGCGAAAAGATCGTGCAGGCGAATCGCCGCTATAGCGGTAATAACCAGCAGCCCCAGTAATACAATGTTGATCAGTT
>Ga0114996_10003142_pt1 | contig 20763 bp, 16 predicted proteins | sample ArcticOcean_MG_C_4_FD_87039 | JGI IMG/M metagenome (GOLD analysis project Ga0114996, IMG submission 87039) | Marine microbial communities from western Arctic Ocean - ArcticOcean_MG_CB4_134 | ecosystem: Environmental > Aquatic > Marine > Oceanic | place: Arctic Ocean: Canada Basin | collected... | reverse complement strand
GCATTTCTATCGAGATCAGTCGCGTTCTTCTTGATTTCACGCTCCCCCTTGGGGAACCTGACTTTCCTCAAGCGACCACCTCGAAACCTCGGTTTCCATTCTTCGGCTTATAACTGATGACGCTCCGCACGGCACGTTTGAAATCGCTGCAAACCGTTTCAGCCAGCCAGAATTGCAAACGCTTGCAAATCGCCGGAATCAATTGGCAGACCAGGCCCATCAGACACCACCTCCGGTGAACGGCGCCAATAGGGTCCTAGCCGCTTCGGGCTTGCCTGCGGCCAGTAGGGCATCAGCGCCCTGGATCACGGCTAGCAGCTGCTCTGGGTTCCGCAGACCCCAGCGTCCACCATATCATAATCAGAAAATACCCAATAAGAAGCCAATTAGGTATATCGTAACTAGAACTGCCGGCCCGTAGAACAGAATGGCCTTGAGGGAATTCCACCAACTTCTCTCAGCAAACTGTTCCTCAAGTCCGTCAGCTACAGCTACACCCAATTCTTCTATCGGTGTTAGAGGCACGCCCCTGCTATGGAGTTCAGACATTCAATATGCCTACTCTGCAGTTAGTTGGGCCAGTATCTTCAGTAGGCCCCTGAGGGTTACCTCACTGATTCCCGAGACCTTGCAGACTTCGCTTTGCGTCCTCGGCGAGGAGCTTTCCTGTGAAGCCTTGTAGATGATTACGCCGGCGATTCCCGAGGGCTTCTTGCCCTGCCAGTCTAGGTTGTCCTTGACGGTGTCCCAAAGGCTCCTGACATCACCTAGCACGTGAGGTGGCAGGCCGAGGTCTGAATGGAACTTCTCAAAGTACTCCTCCGGTCCGGTGATGTGATGCGTCCCCAGCATCCTAGCAACAAGTCTGATGGTCCGTTTGAGTTCTTTTTCCTCAACTGCCTTGGTCATGTCGAAGGCCTCTGCGATATCCTCTATCCTGCGAGGTATCTTAGCCTCCCTTGCGGCGATGTAGACGCAGGCTGCGGAAACGCCACGGATACTGCGTCCGGTGACGAGACCACGTTCGACTGAGTGTCTGTACAGAGAAGCCGCCTCCTGCTCTATCTGTGACGGCAGATCACCGCGGTCGCGGATGAATTGCATTGCCTTCATGAGATTGCGACTACGACTGTCCCGGGTCTTACTGCGCTGGTCGATACGCTGTCGACGCCTCCACCCGCGCAGTGCCTTGCCAGACATGCCGTGTCGCTTGGCACCGCCTGCAGTGAGGTCCGAGCGACGAATCTCGGTAGAAAGTCCCTTGTCGGATAAGGTGAGTGTTGAAGGTGCACCCACACGGCTCCTATCGTCGCCGTCAGAGTGGTTAATCCACTCTGCCCCGGGGTCAATCATGTTCTCGGCTACAACGTAGCCGCACTCTGAGCAAGAGGTCTCGCCTCTGATGTCGTCGGAGTCCCATGAATTGGCCCCGCACACTCTGCAAGGGCCTGTCATAGATTCCGTGCCACGCTCCTTAGACGGGCGTCGCGCAGGTCGAATCGGCTTTGAGCGGCTTCGCTTCTGGGAAGCACGCTCAGATTCGCCGGTCTGCCTAGCAGTGTCTCGTTCCATCTTCTCAACTCGCAGTTGTATAGTAGGGTCCTTATTATTTAAGTCTTCGTTTTCGTTGCTCATTGTTCTCCCTCCACTTGCAAGTCTCTTCTCAGTGGTCCTCTTTCCCGTAACTTCTTGCACCCCTCGACCCTCCTTCGACACGTGTCTGAAGACGGGCTGACCAGGACAGCGCTGTACGAGGCCCATCTCGATGCAGGTGCGAAGATGGTTGACTTCCACGGTTTCGAACTACCAATCTGGTACTCTTCGATTCAGGAGGAGCATCTAGCGACGAGGGCCGGTGCCGGCCTGTTCGACGTGTCTCACATGGGCTTCCTCCGGTTCTCTGGCGACGGTGTTCGTTCATGGCTGAGTGGCATTTCGACTCAGGAGTATTTGAACTTCGCAAGCGGCAGGTGTGGATACACCCACTTCCTTGATTATGAGGGGTACATCATCGACGACATGATCTTCGCAGTGAAGTCCGAGAACGAAGTCCTTGGAGTTCCCAATGCATCAATGGTTGAAGTAATGCTCGATTGGTTCTCCTCGCTTCTTCCAGACGACGGCTCGATCACCATCGATGATATTTCGGATGAGACCAGTATACTCGCCCTCCAAGGGCCATCGTCAATTGCTGTGCTCAGAGAGGTGCTTGGGGAGGCCAATGCTATTGGCAGGTTCCGGTGCCAAGAAATAGCCGGCAACGAACTCGGAATCTCCGGATGGATACAGGGTACCGGGTACACCGGAGAGTCTGGGGTTGAGATCTTCTTGAGCAACACTGACGCACCACGTCTGTGGACTGCTTTACTCGAAGCAGGCGTCGATTCGGGATTGGTTCCGGTCGGACTAGGGGCTAGAGACACCCTACGCCTCGAGAAGGGCTACTTACTGTCCGGCCAGGACTTTCTCTGGCCCGGCCTCGGCATTGAACCGGTGGCCAATCTGCCTGATGGCTTCCTAGCTAGGGATACCGGAGAGACTGCGGTGCCGTACGGCCTCGACACTGAGCACGACTTCGTCGGAAATCATCGTGTGGCCGAATCGCTCAAATCTGGAGCTAAGTGGCATGGGCTGGAGTGCTTGGAGAGAGGCCCCTCGCCAAGGCCAGGTCACGCCGTTCTCTTAGCCGATGAGGAGGGTGCGAGCGTGCTCGGCTATGTCACCAGCGGAGGTCCCTCGCCGAGTCTGGGGCGAACAGGAATTGCCATGGCGTACCTACAGCCATCTAGTCTGGGTCAAGAGGTCTGGATACAGTCGAGCCCGCGAAAGAGGGTCAAGGCGAGCATCAGAAGACCACCATTCGTGTGATTTACACGAAAAGTAGAGAAGTCCGCCGGGCAAATCCTCATTGCTGTTCACCCTTTTCACGGACCATGATGGAGGGCGCCCGAGGGACTATAGAGGCCGTAGCGATCAAGAATCTGCAAGAAGTCCTCCGTAAGAATGGCATAAGCGCAGAGGCCTTGTTCTCAAAGTACGACTTAGATGGTAATGGCAGTCTTTCCGAAAACGAGTTCGCGGCTGCTCTCGAGTCGATTACCGGCCAGCAGGCACCTGCGGCTATACTGAGGGCAGTGTTCGGGGCCCTTGATACCAATTCAGACGGCTCGGTAGATCTCCCCGAGATTTTGGCTATGATGGAAGGGGATTCGACTGAATCAGTCCCTGCCGGAGAGGGCGTTTCAATCTCCGACCATCCCAACGAATCATACAACGGAGAATACGATCTACAGGACATTAAAATCAACGGCAAGGCCCTGTACAAAAGCGCCCGGGGAAACCGCCTTTACTTTTACAACGCCAACAGTGGCGGCGCACCCTCGTGGAGTCTCGATGACAGAGAGCAGGATGGCAGCAACGACTGGTACAGAGGTGGCTGGTCTCGATCAAGGGGCGACGGATCACTACCTACGGGAACCAGAAGATGGGTCGGCGTGGGCAAAATCACCATCTCCGTTGTTGGCGAATCGAGCGAGTTAACCGCCGATGATACCGCTTCCAGAGCCGCTAAAAACTTCTCCGGCGACGAACAAATCAAAATCACTCTGCCGCGGTCTTCGTTCAAGAGCGGTGAAAAAATCAGTTTCTCCTTCACTACCTTCGAACTACCCAATGACGCCTGGATAGGAATCGTACCGGCAGAAATTCCGCACGGCGACGAGGCAGTCAACGACCAGCACGAAACTAGTTACGAGTATCTTGAAGGCAGGACCCACGGTAGTTTCACTTTGCCCAACCCAGGACTAGGAGAATGGACTCTAAGGTTACATGACACCGACAACAATGGGCGCGAGTTAGCCTATGTGCCGTTCACTGTTGCAACCGATGAAACACCCTCTTCTCCTCCAGATTTCGATGCGGGCAAATCTGAATTCGACATGGTAACAGACAATTTCACAGAGCTGATATCTAAGTTAGAACAGTCTGTCAGTGATCAGGGCATGTCAGTCGAGCAGGCCAGAGAGATTGCCAATTCTGAGGTCGAGAAGGAGATTGAGAAACTGCCTTTCTCCATACAGTCCGCCGCTCGAAGAATTTGGAGAATTCGTGCCAACTCTGTGCAGGAACAAATCGTTTCGAGGATGTCAAGCCCCGAGGCCATCGCTGCTGGAGCAGCCGCAGTGGGTGTTGCCGGTGTAGTCGCTGCTGACATGCAGGAAAACGCAGAGGAAGCACCGGCGGGGGGAGCACCTCCTGAGCCGACAAGGTCGGAGGATATGCGCAGACGAGCCAACGATATGGGATACGCCAGCCACGATGAGTGGCATGAGGAGCACCATATCGAGATCCCCGACCAAGTCGAGATCCCCGACCAAGTCGAGATCCCCGACCAAGTCGACATCCCCGACCAAGTCGACGTTCGCGAACGAGACGGATCGCGGACCTGGCATGACAGTCACCGCGTCACCTCATCTGATAGGGTATCTGTTCCGGATAGAGTCGAAGTTGGCACACGCAGGAGGCCCCCTCCTTCTCGTAGGAGGATGGAGGCCTCAGAAGTCGCCGCACGGGTCGCCGCATCTGTGGCCGATGCAAACGTTCCGGCTGTCTCCATCGACCTCTCTGACCTCTCCACCGCATTCTCCGAAGCTAGGATGCTCTCGGACCAGAGGAGGCTCGCCGACTCCGTCGAGGGGCAATCTCAAAACATTTCAATGAAGGTCACAACAGCCCCCGAACGCACCTTCGGAATAGGTGTGGACGACGCCTATAGGGGTGGAAGCACTGTTATTGCCGAAATCCCCGGTGTCGGGGAGGTCGAGATCCGACTTCGAAACGATGCTGATTCGAGCTTGTTCCAAAGCGGCTCCGAGCACTCGCTGGACACATCATTCACCGGGTGGAACGGTATCCGCAAGCGACTGATACTGAGCGCTCAGTGACCCGCAGCCTCGAAGGCCTCAGCAATCATCTCCTCAAGGCTGATCTGTGGTCTGAAGCCGAACCTCTCCTCAAGCACCCATGCATCGACGATTCCGAAAACCTCTCCCTCATCGCTCTGTCCGAACTCTGGGTCGCACCCGGTCCTCTGCTTATAGGACGCCGCTAAGTCCTCCATTGAGATTCCCTTGCCCGAGCCGACTGCAATGCTCTCTCTAGTCGGAGGCGGACTTGAAAGAACTGCATCGACCACTCTGACTAGGTCTTGGACGTGGATGAAGTCCTTGAGATCGGATCCATCTCCCGGGATGTTGATCCAGCCAATCTGGCACTCCTCAGCCCATCTATGTAACAGGCCGTTGCCAGGCGGACCTTCCAGAGGTACGCCTTGGACATTCGATGCCCTGATGATACTCACAGGCCGTTCAGCCTCAGCCCGTTCCAACGCGTTCTCCTCCACCCACAACTGCCCCTCGGCCGCGATGTCACGAGGGGCTAGTGTGGACTCGAGTCCGTAGTACGAATCTCCAGGATTCCACTGTGGGTGTACACGCAGGGTCCCTAGGATTACCAGATGTAGCCTACCGTGCCTATCGACTGCATCTAGAATCGGTCTGGAGGCCTCCATCATCGAGATGTAAGCCTCCCTGTCAGTACGCCCCACCGAGGTGTCGATGGGGCGCGAATTGATGTGTATCAGGGCGCGGCAAGGAGTTAGCATGGCATCGAGAGAGGTGGCGTCAGAAAGCACCTCATCAGGCACCACTACAGCGGAGGCACCGAGCATTTCAGCGATGTAAGGTGCGACGAACGCGTCAGATGCCGAGATTGCGACCTTCATGTTATCGAGACTGACTCCCTTCGGACGATTAAGAGTGTGCCGGTGGTCCGACTAAGCCACCGACGAACATTGAAGACTCTCGCTATTCTCCTCGATGCGCCGAGAGGCGGGAGAATGCCACAGTGGACCAATTGCCGAATCTCGGAAGAGAGCAAGAGATGCTCAGTGAAATGGGAATGAGTTCGCTCGACGAGTTGTTCTCAGATATTCCCGAAGACATCCGAAGAGACACCCCTCTGCCCCTTCGAGGTCCACAGTCCGAGGAGGAGATATGGGCGGACGCCCAGCGACTGCTCGGAGCCAATGTGAGCCTTGACGACAGGCCAAGCTTCCTCGCAGCCGGACTTGCTAGAAACTTCGTCCCTACGATGGTTGGAATGCTCGCGACCCGCGGAGAGTTCCTGACTTCCTACACTCCCTACCAGCCTGAGGTCAGTCAGGGGATGCTGCAGGCGATGTGGGAATTCCAGACGATGGTGAGCGAGCTGGTCGGTCTGCCGGTGGCAAACGTCTCGATGTACGACGTATCGACAGCAGTGGCAGAGGCCATCACTTGTGCAGTGCGCGTCCATCGGCGTAAATCGACACAGAAAAACGTCGTCTACGTCTCCATGTTCGTGCCTCCTCAAAGGCTTGAGGTAATCAGGAACTACACTCAGGGCAGCGGTCTAGAGATTAGGATTCTGGAACACCTCGAAGATGGTCACATAGACATGAGCTCCGCTGCCGAGGCTGCAGGTTGCTGCGCTGTCTATGTGGAGCAACCGAGTGCCTTTGGTATCCTTGATCCCGGTCTGATGGATCTGAAGGCGATGATTGGAGAGGAAACGGCACTCATTGTTGGTGTAGACGTCGTATCTCTCGGCATCGTCGAGCCCCCGGGTAACTGGGGTGCAGACATTGTTGTCGGCGAAGGTCAGCCGTTCGGCATCGGTCCGACCGCCGGCGGGCCGATCTACGGTATCTTCGCCTGCGGCGAGGGATACACTAGGCAGATGCCAGGAAGAATCGTCGGTCTGACGAAAGATGTAGACGGAAAACGCGCATTCACACTCACGTTGTCGACACGCGAACAGCACATCCGCAGGCACCGTGCGACCTCGAACATCTGCTCGAACGAGACCCTGATTGCACTGATGGGGGCCATGCACATGGCGCTCCTAGGTCCACGCGGTATCGAGAGGTTGGCTCTGCGTGTGGCCTCAGCCACCGAGGTCACGAAGAGAGCGGTCGCCTCAATCGACGGTATTGAGTTGGTCGATCCTCAGGCATGCAACTTCAGGGAGTTCGCCGTCAGGCTGCCCGGAAAGGCATCAGACGCTCTGGTCCACCTAGACGCCAATGGGGTACTTGGCGGATTCGATCTAGGGGTCTGGTGGGACGGCATGTCTACATGCCTCCTCATCGGTGCCGACGAGCGCACTAGCGAGTCTGACATCGAAGCACTCGTGGCAGGACTTTCCTCATGGCTCGAGGGGGCTGGCTCATGAGCGATTTGTTCGCATTTAACGGCGCCGAGGGCGCAGGTTGGTCTCAGCCCTCCCCTTCGCTGGGCGTTGATGAATCATGGTCCACAGTCCCAGAGTCTCTGCGCCGCGTTTCCCCTCCTGGTTGGCCCAGAGCCAGCGAGCCGGAACTGGTTCGCCATTACACTTGGTTGTCGAGCCGGAACTTCGGCATCGACACTGGATTCTATCCTCTGGGTTCGTGCACCATGAAGCATAACCCCCGGCTCAACGAGAGAATCGTCCAACTACCAGGAATAGACCGTATCCACCCCCTGCAACCAGAGCACCAGATACAGGGGCTTCTAGCGATATTCTTTGAGATGCAGGAGATGCTCGCAATCTGCTCAGGAATGGACGTGGTGACGCTGCAACCGGTTGCGGGGGCGCAGGGAGAATTCACCGCCATGCGCTGCATTCAGGAGTACCATCGCAGTATTGGCCAAGATCATCGCGACAAAGTCATCATCCCAGACTCCGCACACGGCACCAACCCCGCTTCGGCAGCGATGTGCGGCTATGACATCATAGAAATCCCGAGCGCGACCGACGGCAGAATCGATCTCTCCGCACTTGAGGAAGCACTGGGCGATGACACCGCGGCGATGATGATCACCAACCCCTCTACGCTCGGCGTCTTTGAACCCGACATCTCTCGGGTCACCGAGATGGTTCACACAGCCGGCGGTCAGATGTACTACGATGGTGCCAACTTCAATGCCATCCTGGGCAAGACTGACCCTGGTCGGATGGGTTTCGATGCAGTTCACTACAACTTGCACAAGACCTTCAGCCAGCCACATGGCGGTGGTGGCCCGGGCAGCGGCCCGATTGGGGTGAAGTCACACCTCGCAACCTTCCTGCCCAGTCCGATAGCCGATCGGAGGGAGCGAGTTGGAGATGACGCTAAGGGAGTGGGCGACGGCTACTGGTACGTCTGGAAGGAGGTGGGTGAATCCAGTATCGGTAAGGTTCAGCAGTGGCACGGCAACTCAGGTGCCGTGGTCCGCGCCTGGGCGTTCTACCGTAGATATGGCAGAGAGCTAGAGCGGATGAGCGAACACGCTGTCTTGAACGCCAACTACCTACGCCACCGTATCTTGAATCCTGACTCAGACACCGCGGAGAGGATGCACGCGATGCCGCTAGATGGAGTCCCTGCGGAGGTGGTGAAGCACGAATTCACTCTGTCCATGAGCGCTCTGAAGGACGCAGTTGGCGTCACCGGCAGGGATGTGGCCAAGAGGTTGCTAGACTATGGGGTCATGGCTCCAACGCTATATTTCCCCATGATTGTCCCCGAATGTCTGATGATTGAACCCACTGAGACTGAATCGAAGGAGGTCATGGACCGTTTCGCCGCTGATTTTCACACGATACTGGGTGAGGACCCAGAGATAGTGACCACCGCACCGCACTCAACTGATGTCAGGAGGGTGGATGAGGTATGGGCGGCTCGCAATTTGATTCTCAGACATCCCGGTCCTGAGTGATAGCCGAAGCGGACAAGACCCGACGACCCTTGCGGACCTCATGGAAGTGGGGCTGGACCACCAGTGGCTGGTTGGCGAACCTAAGTGGAGGAGGCTTCCAAACGACTCCTCGCAACAAGATACCAAGAGAGGCGAGTCGAGCCCGCCCAGGTCTTGGTTGAGCACAACTGCTCAGGAGGGTGGTAAGGGATGGGCTAGACAGTGCCTGCAACCCGTCGCCCCGTCGATACTGATGCCCCTCGCATGGTCGCCGCTGTTCCTGTTACTCTCCGCTATCCCCCTCATTCTCCCCGATCGTCTCCCTGCCGATGATCAGAGCGTAGCAGCACTGTTCTTCACTATGGCATGGATATTGATTCTGGTACCGCTCTACCTGGTTCGTTCTGCCCAGCCGATGTCTGAGGACGCACTCCTGTCCTTGCCTTTCGACTGGGCGACCTTCGCCGGTGCTTCGGTAATTTTCGCCCTTCACATACTGGTGAGCCCAATTCTCGGTTGGGTCTCTTACGCTCTGTTCTGGGTCGCATGGGTCCGCTCGTTCCGCCAAATCGAACAAATATTGCAGATCCCGGCAGCGAGGTGGCTTCTGCCGATTGACCAGTCGGGTTGGAAATCGTCATCTCAGTTACCTTCTGAGTGGCAGGTGATTTCCGAGAGCTGGACCACTGGTTCAATCGCCAGAGTGGACTGTGAGTACGGACACTTGGTGATTGCAGGAGCCAGCCGCGGCAGTGACCGCTTTCTCGCCCTCGCCCTGCTCGATGGCGCCGGCTTCGTTCACGACCCCTTCTCCGACGGACCAATCGAAAAGGCTCTGGCCATCAGCCTACTGTCACAGCCGCCGGTCGCTGACCTTGGACTGGAGTGGCCCAAGAGACTACTCGTTGGCGACGCGCAGAGCAACGACGCCGCCCCGACGGCAGGCATTTGAACCGACCACGTCCCGGCAGTACATGGACGTCTGCATACTGCTTGGGTCTAAGACTGATCTGCCGGTCGCCAACAAATGCACTGCCGTGCTCTCTGAGTTCAGCATCCCACACGAAGTTAGGGTCGCTTCAGCTCATCGGGCTCCCAAGTACCTAGAGAACGTCGTCTCCTCTGCCATCGAAAATGGATGCCAGATTTTTATTGGGATGGCAGGGATGGCCGCGGCCCTCCCCGGGGTGGTCGCAGCGATGACCACTCTGCCGGTGATTGGTGTCCCCGTCGGAGGCAAGGTGCCCCTGGATAGCCTGCTTTCGATAGTCCAAATGCCACCTGGGATGCCTGTAGCAACCGTAGGAGTTGACCGTGGCGATAACGCCGCCGTGCTAGCCATCCAGATGCTCGCTATGAGCGATGTCGATCTCGCCTCCAGATTCGCCGAGTGGAGAAAGTCACGCACTGCGAAAGTCATCGCGGACGACGAGTCGCTGAGGGAGTGAGATCTTGATGCAGACTCAGATGCTAGTAGATGAAGCAGTCGAGACCCTGCAGTCTCAGATTGACGACACCACAATCATCGCCTGCTCTGGAGGCATAGACAGTACGGTGGCCGCAGTGTTAGCCCACCGTGCCGTGGGGAGTCTCTTGCACTGCGTCTACGTCGACACCGGACTGATGCGTAAGGACGAGTCAGATGAGGTCACACATATGTTTTCTGACCTTGGCATCGAGCTCAAGGTGGTGGATGCCTCGGAGCGCTTCTTGAACCACCTCTCAGGAGTCACTGACCCAGAGGAGAAGCGCAAGGTCATTGGCGAGCAATTCATCCGAGTCTTCGAAGGCGAACAGGAAGGATGCGGAGCAAAATTCCTAGTTCAGGGTACCATAGCGCCCGACTGGATAGAGTCCGGTGGCGGTAATCGTGACGTCATCAAGTCGCACCACAATGTCGGTGGACTCCCTGAGGATATCGACCTAGTCATAGTCGAGCCACTGCGCGAGTTCTACAAGGACGAGGTTCGCGCCATCGCCCGCGACCTCGGTATCCCGTCGAGCGAGCGCCAGCCGTTTCCCGGGCCGGGCCTCGCAGTCCGGATCCTCGGTGATATCACACCAGACAGGGTAGCGGCTTGCCGCGAGGCCTGTCACATTGTCGAGACCCGCCTGCAGGATGCGGCGGCAGATGGAAGATGCGAGCTGCCCTGGCAGTATTTCGCAGCCCTACTCCCAGTCAGGAGTGTAGGCGTGCACGGTGATGCGCGCGTGCACGGAGAGACAGTAGTGGTGAGAGCAGTGACGAGCCTAGACGGTATGAGTGCCAAGTTTTCGGAGATACCACACGATGTACTGGCTGAAATAAGTACAGAGATTACCAATTCCCTCAAGGGACAGGTGAACCGGGTAGTCTACGATATCACTCACAAACCACCCGGAACAATTGAGTGGGAGTAATCCGATTCTTTCATGAAGGATGGGGCCAGCCGCGAGTCAGGCCGACATAGCTTAGTTGGTGGAGCGGTGGACTGTTAATCCACAGGTCGCAGGTTCGAGTCCTGCTGTCGGCGCCATCAGTCCCTGCGTGCGATAGCCGCGAAAGCGAGCACCGTAAGGGCCGAAACTAGTCCGAACCCTGGTGTACCCTCGGGCTCCGGCTCTACAATCGGGTCGTTGGCATCGCACACCCCGTTACTATCGTAATCCGTAGGCGTGCTGTTCTCCCCTGATGGGCCGGAATAGTGGAGTTCGACACTCTTCCGCTAAACTCTTTGACCTGTTCTCGATGCAGGATGCATGAGCGCTCGCGAGGCAGCATCGAGGATACTGGAGGCAGTAGACGAGTCGGGCAGGCACTACCGCGACAGTCTGCCGATGATAGCCAGCGAGAACATCCTCAGTCCGTTAGTACGCAAGGCTTGCAACTCGGATCTGCACGGCAGGTACGCCGAGGGTCTACCGGGTAAGCGGTACTATCAGGGGTGCGACGATTTCGACACCATTGAGGAGATTGGCATTGCTGCAGCTCAACGCGTCTTTGACTGCAATTTCGCCAATATCCAGTCAACCTCTGGAACCGTTTCCAACATGGCCGGTCTGAAGGCCCTAGCCAAACCCGGTGACACAATCACCGCGGTGTCCACAGCCGACGGCGGACACATCTCGCACGCGCGTATGGGCGCCGTCGGAGTGCGCGGACTGAATCTTGTGACATACCCTTGGATTGAGAGCCGTATGGAGCCGGATATCGACGCGGCAGCAGCCCTGATTCGCGAGACTGAGCCGAATGTGGCGCTGTTCGGTCAGTCAGTCTTCCTTTTCCCAACTCCTCTAGAGGAGTTGGCCGACGCTGCCCATGAGGTCGGTGCCAAGGTGATGTACGACGCCGCTCACGTTCTCGGGTTGATTGCGGGAAATCAGTTCCAAGACCCTTTGAGAGAAGGTGCCGACGTGATGACCGGGAGCAGCCACAAGACCTTTCCAGGCCCTCAGGGAGGCTTCCTACTTTCGAACTCCGATGACCCCAAGTTCCAGCGTCGTCTGAACAGTGCGATATTTCCTGGAGTCTGCTCCTCCTACCACCTCCATCACGTAGCCGGCAAAGCGGTGGCACTAGCCGAGTTCGAGGAGTTCGGTGCCGACTACGCTAGAGATATCGTGGCTAACGCCAAAGCGCTGGGCGCCGCCTTAGCCGCCGAGGGTTTTGAGGTAATGGCCGAGGAACGCGACTATACAGCTAGCCATCAGGTCCTGACCCGCCATGGAGAGGTTGATTCAGGAGCTGGCAGGGATGCAGCTGCCCTACTCGAGGAAGCTGGCATCATCACCAACATGAACATGCTTCCCGGAGACACCAAGGCGATGTCTCCAAGCGGTCTCAGGCTAGGTGTCCCCGAGTTAACTAGGGTCGGCATGAGGTCCGATGAAATGCAGGACGTGGCACGCTTCTTCGCAAGGACACTGCTCTCAGAGGAGGATCCTTCCTCCGTCCGCAGGGATGTTGCCGAGTTCAAGTCCGAGTTCCAGGATGTCCACTACTGCTTTGAGCCCGGACCAGCCTACCCTGGCCTCGCGTGAGCGTGCTCCCAACGGGAGCACGTCTTCCGGACACTTTTTCGTCAGAGGCCTCCCAATAGGGTCAGTGCAGCCGAAGCGCAACGCCGCCCTCCTGCTCTCGATACTGATGCTCAGTTCGGGGTGTCTGGGGTTGTTCGGCGTAGAAGAGGAGCCGATAGAAGAGGTCGACTGCACCGCTGAACCATCCCATCCTGACTGCTATGTCCATGTGATTACTGAGGACGACTGTATGTCCCATCAGGTCTTCACCGGAGTTGCTTGCAGAATGATGCAGAAGCCGAGTTCGTTGACCCACGGGGAGAGTTCCATCCTGCTCGTCGTTGGAGTCGAGATGCAGACACTGACCCCGAGTTTCCTCGGCGATGGGCCGCAGAACTGGTTCGTCAACCCCCGACTTCCTGATGGATTATCTCTCGACGGGGGGTCTGGGGTAATCGGCGGGACTCCCGAGGCAGAGGCTATCGAGACCCGTTACACCATCATCGGCACGAACGCGATGGGCTCCGCAGCCACTACCATCGACATCACGGTGGTCGCTGCGGCCCCGTATTCCATCCAGTACCTCTCGGATTTCCTGTCGTGCACTTTGGGAGAGGAGTGCCCTATGGGCCCGCCTATGGTGATGGGCGGTGCGGCAGATACATGGTCGGTCAGCCCTCTTCTTCCAGAAGGACTGACAATTCTCGACGACGGCTCGATAACAGGGACAGCACGCGCTCTAGGAGATTCCAATCACACTGTTACCGCCTCGAACTCGGGTGGCTCCGTCGAAACTCCAATCCGAATCATCACCCTACACGAGGAGCCTACTGCCCTCTCCTACCCTGGGCACCCGTTCTACTGGACGATAGGCGTGTCAGTGCAGGTCATACCGTCCTCCGAGGGAGGCGAGGTCACTGGCTGGTCGATCGAACCCCCCCTCCCCGAAGGGGTGGCGTTGCATCAGATCGATGGCTCGCTGCGAGGCACTCCGATATCGGTTCACCCACTGAGGGAGTACGTGGTTACTGTCCACAACACCGGTGGCTCACTCTCTTCGACCATTCTTATCGATGTCAGAGACATCTCGGTAGAGGGTCTTGGGTACGAGCCCTACCAGTTCGACCTCAGGATCGGTGATGACATCGGGCAGGTGGTGCCGACATGGCAGGGCGGCACTCCAGACACCTGGGAAGTCGACCCGCCGTTACCATCCGACTTCGCCTTCGACCACTACACCGGGCAGATCAGCGGCACTGCAACGCTCCTGCAGTCGTGGACTCATCACACTGTCTGGGCCAACAACTCCGGTGGCCCCTCCTCGACTCCGCTTCAGTTCCGGGTGACCAGCCTGCCCCCTGACGAGATCTCATGGCCCGACATCGAATTCGCGTTGGAGGCCAACGAGAGCATCGTCATCCCAGCCACCAACGACGGCCCTGAGATCGAGACGTGGGAGGTAAGCCCGCCGTTACCATCCGGTCTTGCGCTGCTTGCCAACGGCACCATTGAGGGAACTCCGGACGAGCGTGCAGATTGGGCTCAGTACACAATTTGGGCCAACAACACAGGCGGTGTGGCTGGACTGAGTCTGTGGATAGCCGTCCACGATATCGTAGCCGACCAGTCAGACCTGTTGCGCGGCATGGGCAACACAAACTGGGGCGGTTGGCCCTCACCGGTGCTGCCAATCGGAGAATGGGCCTTCCCAATCGGTTTCACTCAGGAGGGCTATGGTTCGACGATTCCCGTAATCTCTGCCAGCCACGTCGGCCGGGGCAGGATGCTGGGCTACGGTCACGAGAGTTGGGTCGACGGCGCTGGCGTCAAGGAGACCGAATTCTCTCTGCGCGCCGTCGAATGGGTCTGCGGCGAGAACGCCGATGTGGGACTCGCCTACGGCGCAGGGTACGACGACTTTGAGGACGAGCTGCAGGCCGAGGGCCACACCGTCCACCTTTCTGTCACTCCGACCGACCTCTCTGGCATAGACTGCCTGCTTGATGAGTTCTGGAACGGCCATGATGATGCTGACAATCAGAACTTAATCGACTTCATGCTCGCAGGAGGCGGCCTGATAATGGGAGGTCACGCTTGGTACTGGTCGTACTCGAACAGCGACGTGTCGCACAACTACCCGGGCAACAAGATCGCCAAGACGTCCGGGCTGTTCGTATCCCATGCGTGGGGGTACAACAACATCGACTTCAGAGTCGTTCCGCATGAGCTAACCCGGCCGCAGGCCGCAATCGATGCAATTCGGGCCGACAGGATTGACAATCAAACCCTATCGTTGGATGATGCGGCAATAGCGGATGCGACCCTCTCGATATGCACTGGCGTTGTAGCTCTGGATTTCCATGACTTTTGGGGTCCGTTACGAGAGACGGTCAATACCACTGGATGGACCATTATCCAGTATGGTACCCTTTGGCAGAATGTCGGCTACAACATTGGAGAGAATCCAGTTGCAGATACTCTCCTTAGGGTGGAGACTGCACTGACGCAAGGCCTACCTGCAAACGAACTGCCCGCCCATCCCAGCCATGTTGAGTTCCCAGGAGAGGTCCCAGCGAACGCCACAAGAATTACCCGAACCATGCCAATCGACGGTAACCAAAGTGGTCTGCCCGGAAATTTCGGCTATTCTGGGGCGCGATCACACATCCGAATGACCACGGGCCTGTACGCCGCTCCCGGCGAGGTAGTGACTGTATCTCTGCCTCCTGGGATAGTTGACTCGGGCACCTATGTCCTAGTTGGTGCTCACAGCGACAGTCTGTGGGGCAAAAGTCAGCTCCACCGGCACCCTCAGATTGTCAGATGGTGGTATGTTGACAACACCACAATGGAGGTAGGCAACGCCTTTGGTGGTCCGATATACATTGGAATCGAAGCCGGCTCGACACTCGGTGATTTCGATATCACAGTATCTAATGCCGTCAAGGCTCCAAGGTATATCCACGGAGAGACTGATATCTTCCAGTGGCAGCAGCAGTATCGCCATGATCCAGCGCCTTGGGCTGAGATTGGTAGTGACCAGTTCATTTTGACAGTTCCAAGTTACGAGATTAGAGATCTAGACAACCCTCAGGATTTGATGGATTGGTGGGACGAGGCTTTGAGGATGGAGCACGAGATATATGGATACACACCTTGGCCAAGAGTGGAGAGAGCGGTCTTCGATGCACAGATTTCAGCAGGATGGATGCACTCTGGATATCCGTTCATGGCACACGACTTGAGCGTGGCAGGTGTTGTCGACGTATCTTACATGAGCGAGAACGGTGATTGGGGGATGTTCCACGAGCTTGGCCACAACCACCAGTGGATGCCATCTACACTGCCAGGTACTACTGAGACAGGTTGCAACTTCGCCAGTGTCTACTTGATGGAGGAACTCGTCAACCCTCCCAATCTGCGCCCAGCCAATCCACAGCGGGCGTACTTCGAGGACGGCTCGAACATTTCCAACTGGTCCACATGGGTCGCCTTGGACACCTTCCTAGTAATCAAGGAGGAATGGGGCTGGGGGCCGATTACGGAAGCACTCACGGTCTACTACACCCTTCCCGCTGCAGAGGTGCCCAGCGGCGGTACTGAGGAGTTCAACGCCTGGGTGCTGCACCTCTCAAACGCTACCGGCTACAACCTCGCACCCTATCACGCTGCATGGGGCTTCCCACTGACCCAAGCCACCTACGACGCGCTCGAACACCTGCCGGTATGGGTTGACGACCCTCTGCGCGGCGACTTCTACGTCTACGACGCAATACTTCGTAATCTGACTACGACCAACGTCACCAGCAGCACTGCGGATGTCACGTGGGACGTCTATGACAACGGCACCAACACCACTCTCACCGTCTACTACGGGCAGACCGACATGGGCAACAATTCCCAACTCTGGCCATACAGCGTCAGCGCCGGCACACCGCAGGTAGGCCTCGGTTCTGCCAGCATCAGCTTCGCGGACGACACTACCTACTACGTCCGCATCATGGCATCTAACGAAGAGGGTGAGGCATGGTTCGGTCCGATATCGGTGACGCCTAACTGATTCTCTTCAGCAGAGTCTCGAAGGAGATGTTGGGTATGTGTTTCTGGTGCCAGGCCGCCAGAGGTATCCAGATGAGAGTGTGGACGATGGTCGCAGCGAACGCAGGTACGAGCCCCAGCCTAGGCTCCCCCTGCATCGCCGATGCCACAGCACCCAGCACAGCGAAATGAGCGACATAGATTGTCAGCGTGATGCGGCCGGCGGGCTCGAGGAACGCTAGACGGTCACCTCCACCTGGCTTACCCCCGCGCGTCTCCGAACCCTCGAGTGCTCTGTGGGCTAGCAGCACGAAGGTTCCGGAAACGACGAGGAAGGCGGTGCTCGCTGGGAAGAAGGTCAGGACTGCCTCGCCTTCGGTCAGAGCCCAAGGGATTCCTTCGAACGCTGCGACGGCCGCTGTGATCGTGGTAGCAGCGAGTCCGAGGGCGATGCCACGCTCCCTCGCAGTCGGATTATCAGCGAGGTCGTGGATTAAGGAGCCCAGCAGCATGAAACCTAGCCAGGGTAATGCGGGATAGGTGCCGTTCCACAGCAGCCTAGCGAGCCATTCCGAAGCTCCTTCGGAACCGACCCTCTCCCACCAGGGCCAGTCCGGACCAGAGGCGTCCCCGAGAGTCAATGGGAACGCCATCATCGCCAGCATCAGTAATGCGCGAGAGCGCATAGAGAGTCGGATTAGAACAGGTGCCAGCAGGGCACCGATTGCCAGCAGTGTCAGGACACCTGGGGTCTGCCACTCGAAGCGACCTCCTCTGTCGGCGTTGAGGAGAAGGTTGACCAGCAGTTGACACAGGCTCAGCAGCAGAACTCGAGGAACCAGCCAACGCAGCCATATCCCGGCGGTGTGGCCAGGGTCAGCGGCTCTGCGAACCGCACTCATGTGGATGCCCCAGCCCGATATGACGACGAACATCGGCGCGGCCATCCCTCCAAAGGCGGCTGCGACGAAGGCAGCCGGGTGACCTACACTGATTCCTTCGGGTGGGATGATGGCTGCCGTGTGGACCTCGACCATACATAGCACGGCTATGGCTCTCATCCGGTCGATGTGACTTAGTCTCAATCAAACATCTCCTCAATCCTCGATCCGACTTCGACTTCTTCATCAGATAGGGTAATCGAACCAAGCAGCCCCTCTATGGTGCCCCGGTCCACTTCGTCGCGATGGTACAGCACCATCCACGGCTCACCCTTCTCCAGATGATCTCCAACCTGCACCTCGAGTATGACTCCTACAGCGCGGTCGACGGAGTCGCCCAATCGCGCTCTCCCAGCACCCAATCCTGAGCAGACCCGAGCGATTGCCATGGCGTCGATGTCCTCGACCCAGCCAGTGGCACCTACCGACAGTTCAGTGGTGTTGAGATTTGGATCCATCAGGCCCAGCCCACGCATCAGCGAAGCGTCGCTATCGAATATCGAAACGTCGCCTCCCTGAGCTTCTACCAACAGGCGAAAGCGCTCGAAGGCCGAACCATCCTGTAGGCTGTCGTGAATCATCACCGCACCGGTCTGAGGGTCTTCGACTAAGCCGGTGGCGTGCAGCAGAAGGCCGCCCTGCACACAGACCAGCTCCTCAAGGTCCTCTGGGCCGTTTCCACACAGGGTCTCGACACTTTCTAGGACCTCCAGTGAGTTACCAATGGCGCAGCCCAACGGGTGCTGCATCGAAGTCAGAACCGCCGTGGTACGAATGCCCATGCCGTTGGCTGCATCGACCATCGAGCGCGCTAGTTCCACAGCCTGCTCGCGCTCAACCATGAAGGCGGCTCGGCCGAACTTGACGTCTAGTACCATCGCCGACAGCCCCTCAGCCGCCTTTTTGGACACGATGGAGGATGTAATTAGGGGGATTGATGCGACCGTCTCTGTCACATCTCGAAGCGCATACATTCGCTGGTCGGCCGGAACCAGAGTATCGCTCTGGCCTACTATTGCAACACCGATGCTCTCTACTTGCTGCTGGATGTCTTCAGAGCTTAACTCGACACGGAGGCCGGGAATGCTCTCTAGCTTGTCTAGCGTGCCTCCGGTGTGGCCAAGCCCCCGACCTGAAATCATCGGTACCATCAGACCGCATGCGGCCAGAGCAGGGGCGAGCACGAGTGATACCTTGTCACCGACTCCTCCGGTTGAGTGTTTGTCGACTATCAACCTAGAAATCTCGGAGTCCCATTCGAGAATGTCGCCCGAGTCTCTCATTGCCTCGGTGAGAGCAATTGTTTCTGGCTCTGTGAGCCCCTCGTCGTAGACACCACGTAGCCAATCAGCCAACTCGTCATCAGAGAGCGAACCGTCAACGACGCCTTGCACGAGGTCTTGAATAGCCTCGGTCATCACTCCTCCTCTCCGAGTTTGGCCCGCACCTCTTCGATTGTATGGCCTTGGTCGAGCATCCACTGAACCTCGTCACGTGTGACGGATTCGAATCCAAAACCATCCAGTCTGATGGATCCGTGTGAACCATCGTCGCGCCCTTCGGTGCGCGCGAGAGCATCCTCTGCCCCCTCATCCGAACCAACAGCGTCGGGCATCATCTCGTTGATGCACACTCCAGAGCAGTTCGTGGAGCGGCTAGAGGCGCTTCTGAAAAGTGCCGTTTCATTAAGCCCATCAATCAGGATTGGGGATAGTGACATCACTACAAGAATGACCAGTGAGAGTGCCGTTGCACCACGTCTAGAGCGACCACTCATGAGGAGTTGCTGCCCGCCGACACGGGTTCAACCCTTCGTGCACGCGGGCCCGCAGCCGGCAAAGCCGGCTGTGTCAGATTGCGAGGTACAGCGCGCTACTCTTCCTTTCTCGAGGCAGCACTCATTCCCATCCCGCCATAGGCAAGCAGTCCGATACTGGTGACGTATAGGAGCGCAGCGATGTAGGAGAATGTAGTCAATGCCTCAAGCTCACAGTCACCCTCGCCACCGAAGTCAGTCCACCATGTCGCGCTCATGTGATCGATTACCGTGCACTTGAATGACGCAGCATCATCATCACTGATTTCACTGAAGGTGTGGATCTCGAATACAGGCTGGGCATAGGACTCGCCGAAGTCCGGGTTCATCGCACCTGCCCATCTGAGGTCGAGGTAGAATCTAGAAACAGACTTGCCGTACATCGCGACGTTAGTTATCGGCTCGACCTTGATGTCTACGCTTGAGCCGAAGTAGATCGGCAGTGCACCAGGCAGAACTGCTACCTCGCCTAAGCTAAATCCGACCAGTTTGGCTTGGATCTGGTTTTCAGCAGGATCCAACTCAATGTGATGTTCGACCATCTCGATTCCCTTGTAGGTCACGGTCTCGCCCACTACAGTCTGAGCTACCGAGTATCCAACTAGATTGACACTGAATGGCTCATCGGCGTCTGCGATACCACCTATGGTTCCAGTAATCTTGGTGTTGGCATTGCCGACGTGGTCTGAGAGGAGTCCATACACACTTGCTTCTCTGTGAGGAGCTCTCCACGATAGGTGCTCTGTCATTCCATAGGTCTCGTTGTCCTCGCACTCGACTCCGTAATCGGCGTTGCCATCAGCATCGAGTTTGAAGTCGCATAATCCGTCTCCGTCGGAGTTGATGTAGCCCTCCATGAAGGCATGCTCGGCAGTACTAAGATTGTCAACGCTAGTTGGAATCTTCATCTGGTAAACCGAGAAGTCCCCAGTACTCTTGCCGCCCGACCCGTAGTAAGTCTCGTTGGTCTCAAGTTTCACCCAGCTGTTTTCCTCTCCATAAAGTCCAGCCAATACAGGATCGCTCCACCCGTATAACCAGTTGTTGATTGATTGGGTAGTCCATGCCGAGGAACCATATTGGAAACCCAGAAGGGCCCCTACTACTTCTTCGAACATGAAGTCCTTGACCCAACTCCTCAGAGCGGCGGCCTCAGAATCTGAGATGTCGTATAGTCCGCCGACATAGGCATCATCCCAAGTATGCACGG
>Ga0114996_10003135_pt1 | contig 20789 bp, 23 predicted proteins | sample ArcticOcean_MG_C_4_FD_87039 | JGI IMG/M metagenome (GOLD analysis project Ga0114996, IMG submission 87039) | Marine microbial communities from western Arctic Ocean - ArcticOcean_MG_CB4_134 | ecosystem: Environmental > Aquatic > Marine > Oceanic | place: Arctic Ocean: Canada Basin | collected... | reverse complement strand
TCTGCCGCTCGTAGCGCGCCTTCGGGGCGAACGGTCACTTCCAGATGTCCGGGACCGGACTCAGGGTAGAAGGTTTCCACGTCCATACCCAGCGTCTCCAGGTTCGCCAGAAGATCGTCAATGAAGTCCGTGTAGTGCGTGTAGCCGGTCATGTGGAACGACTGGCTGTTTTCAATGGGCTTGTAGTAGTCGGTCTCGGGGTCGTAGCGGCCCACGTACCATTCCGGCTCCAGGCCGACCTGCATGTTCAGCCCGCGAGCCTCGGCTTTGGCTATTTGCTGCTTCAAGAAAGTCCGAGGGCACGCCCACGGGGTCATGTCCAACTTGAGCAGGTCGCCCATTATCATGGCCCGGCTCGGCGCCCACGGGAGCGGCACGAGCGTATCCATGGACGCAAGGTCGGGGAAGATGCGCGCCTCGCCCGCCGGGCCCATGCCCTCTATTTCCGCGAGCAGGTCGAGATCGGTGGCGGCCTGCTGGCCGACGGTCAGGCCGATGCCAGAGTCGAGCCTTCGCTCTAAATGGTTTACGTGGGTCGCCTTCCCTCGTATCAGGTTGGCGCTGTCACAGTAAGCGAATACGACCAGCTTTACACCGGACTCTTTCGCTATGCGGACTGCATCTTCTTTCTTCATTTGGCTGACGTCTCTAAACGAACCGGGCGGACGCCATGGTGCCCACGGCGATGACGGTCAGTACGGCCGTGGACCGGCTGAGCATCTTGAGGCGGTTGCCCAATGACTGCATTTTTGCCATCACGTCTGGTGGAGGCGGCCCGTCGGAGGCTTGCACCTGCGCGCCCAGCTTGGCCATGGACTTGACCGTCTCGCCGGTTATCGCGCCGGAAGTGAGTGCCAATCCGGCGGTAATGAGGCCCAAAAGAATGGCCACGCCCCAAGCTGAGTCGAAGGTGTTGCGGTCGGTGGCCACTATCCTGAAGGTCAAAACGATGCCGATTACGATAGTCGTTACCGCGGCGATGAATATGGAAATGGCGATCCTCTTGTTCAGCCGCGCCATAACCGGGCCCTTCACGCTCGGACCCATAGCCGTGAGCGTGGGTTCCAGGATGAAAGCCAAAAACACCGAGGCACCCACCCAGTACGCCCCGGGGACGATATGAAGCAGGCGGAGAACTACGAACTCTGGTTCAGACAATATGTGACCTCTCAATTGCGATTGCGGCGCTAGTTTATCACCGCGTGCCCAGGGGTCATATCGGCGGCAGAGACCCTGTCGCACCATTAGCAAGAGGCTGCGGGTGCCTAGCCCCCGGCGGCGGCCAGTTCGGCGTCGATAACCTGCCGGAAGATGTCGATGGCGCGGGCGCCGACCAGCTTTTTACCGTTGATGAAAAAGGTCGGTGTGCCGGTTACTCCGAAGCGCTGACCGTCCTGGATGTCGCGGACGACGATGTCTTGCGTTGCACCTGAATTAACGCACTGAACAAACGCTTCGATTTCCACGCCCAGCCCGGCTGCTATGGCGACCAGCGTGTCGGGTACCAGCGACTCCGTGGCGGCAAACAGGGCATCGTTGTACTGCCAAAAAAGGCCCTGTTCGTGCACGCACTCGGCCGCCAATGCCGCCGTGAACGCCAGCGGGTGAATGGACGACAGGGGGAAGTTGATGGTGACGTAACGAATGCGATCGCCGTATTCAGAGAGAATTAGAGACATGACCTGGCTGTGGTGGCGACGACAGAACGGGCACTCGTAGTCGGTCATCTCGACCACTGTCACCGGCGAGTCGGGGTCGCCAAGAGACGGCCGGCCGGCCAGGTCTATGTCGAAGACGAGCGCCGGCTGGGTAGCTTGGTCAGACTGGACAGTGTCGGGCTGGGCTCCGTCCAACTGTGCCGTTGATCCTGTTGCAGCGACCTGGTTGGGCCCCGTATCACCCCCGCCGGTGAAAGCTTGGGCGTACCCAATGCCACCTGCGAAACCGATGACCACCGCGACCACCACGTACACGACGGTTCGTGTGATCAGGCCTTCAGGGGCCTTGACGTCTGGATCTGGCAGTTCGGGTTCCACCGGCCTCAGCTGGCCGGTTCGCCCGCAGCTTCGCCGTTGCCCGTATCTCGCTCCCCCATATCTCGCTCAAGAGATGTCTCCAAGTCGCGCAGGTCAATATCGCCGCCCTCTTCCAGGCGACCCACCGGGACGGCGGGCATGGTGGCGATGTGCAGACCCGCGCGAACGCCCAGTTCCAGGGAAAAGCGAGCAATGGCGTCGTTGTCCGGGGCCTGGACGACAGACACGAAGTCGTACTCGCCGAGGATCGCGTAGCAACTCAGGACCTGGGTTTCACCGACCGCGATGTCGTCCTGGACTTGCAGGACGTGGTCGGGGTCTTCCAGGGCCATTTCCCGACCGGCGTGGTTGAGTGTCAGTAGCAGAATGTAGGTAGGCAGTGTGAGTTCTCCAGTCGCAGGCAGCGAGGTTCAAGGATAACCGACGAGAGTAGGGGCCGAGTTAGCCCCTAGTGGACCCAGGGCGTTATCCACTCTTCGGCGATCTCCATGCCGAAGCCGGGGGCGTCGGACGGGGTGACGTAACCGTCCTTTGGCATTGGCATACCGGGTATGGGACACACTTCGTCGAGCGGAATGCCAGGGTCGGAGCCCATCCAGAACTCGGCCATAGGTGACTCGGGCATTGCCATGGAAAAATGTTGTCCCCAGGGCGTGCCTGCCCCGGTGTGAGGCACGGTGATCAGCCCCGCAGCCTCACCGAGCGTGTAGATCTTGATCGCTTCGGAGAGACCACCGCACCATTTGATGTCGGGCTGCAGCACATCTACTGCCCTGTGTTCTATCAACTGGCGAAAGGTCCAGCGGCCGTGGTGATCTTCACCTGTCGCGATGGGCATCCAGCCAACTCGCTTGCGCAGTTCGACGTGGCCTTCCAAATCGCCCGGAACCAGAGGTTCCTCGAGCCAGCGCAGCCCGTAGGGGCGCAGTCGCTCGGCCATGCGCACGGCGAATTCGACGTTGAACGACATGACCGGGTTGTACATGAGTTCCGCGCCCGGCCCGACGGTTTCTCGTGCGCTCGCGATCTTCTCTTCGACCATGTTCAGGCCATCAATGCCCGAGTCGTAGTGGGCGGGGTTGGACACCTTGAAGTGCTTGAACCCCAGCTCTTTTGACCAGTCCAAGTCGTCTGACGTCGCGTAACAAAGTATCCGGTCCCGGCTCGGGCCGCCCAAAAGCCTGTAGACGGGCTGGTCCAGCAGCTTGCCTTTAAGGTCCCACAAAGCCAGGTCGATGCCCGACTGGGCGACGGACGCCAGGCCCCCGGCACCGAAGCGCTGGGTGGAGCGCCACATCAGGTCGTTGAGGTACTCCAACGCCATGCAATCGCGACCTTCGAGCAGGGGCGCGAAGTGGTAGTCGATGACGGCTGCGGTTATCTCCCCAAAACTGGTCTGACCGAGACCCCAAGAGTCGTCTTCGGCGACAACCTGCACCCAGGTGTCCTCGAAGGTGTTGGCCCCGGGCATTTTGCTGTGGGTCGTCGGGAATTCCGGGTACTTGTTGATGGGCAGCGCCCTGGGGGCGTGCGTGTTCCAGTTGGGCCGCCGCGACTTCGAGCGCGGCGGCGCCACAGGGATGGCGACGTTCACGGCCCTGACGGTCTTTATTTTCAGGAGAGCGTCCTCTTTGTGACTTCTATGGTCGCAATCCGGCGCATCAACGGGGGCGTTTCCACTCGACGATGGCCAGCGTGGCAATGGGGTCGCTAGAGTCACCCGCAAGAGCAGGATCGACGGCGATCAACGCCACGGAGAACTTGCCGATCTTCTTCACCGAAGGCAGGGTCTGGTCGCCTCGCAGGATGAGTGTAGTGGTCCCAAATTCGAAGTCCAATTGGCGTATGAGAACAACGATCGCTACCTCGCCGGGGTCGTCGCAGGGAACGCCGGTGGCACAGCGGGTGTCGGAGACGACCTCGATGAACTCTGCACCGAGCCCGGTAGAAAGGCTGGGGCTGACCACCAGCTCCCCAATGTGCAACCTGACCGGCTGGCCGGTCGGAACCTGGTTGGCGTTCCCGCCACCAATGGCGTCGATGGGAGCCTCCAGTGGGCCTTCGAAGAGATCTATGACGACCGCGTCCGGGTCGGGCGTGGGCTCGGGGGTGGGCTCGACGAATGCAACAGGCGTGGGCAACTGAGGGTCGGCTGTGCCCGTTCGCACGGCCGCCTCGACCTCCGCGCCGATGCCGATGGAGAAGATCTCGGACTTGGCCAAAATCCCCTCGGCTCCGTTGCCACCCATGATGATGATTCGACCGTCGGGTAGCAACTCACCGAGATGGCGATAGCGGCCGATTTGCAAGTCACCCACCTTGGACCAGGTGTTGGTGGCCGGGTCCCAGGCCTCGATGGATGTCCGGCTGCCGGTGCCACCGGCGATGAGTACGCGGCCGTCGGGCAGCAAGATCGATGTGTGCTCCGACCGGGGCTCGATCATGTCGGCCGTATCGCCCCAACTGTTGTCGGCCGGGTCGTAGATTTCCGAGGTCTGCCGCTTGCCCCTGCCGCCGACGACGAGGACGCGGCCGTCTTTTAGCAAAGTCGCTGAGTGCTGGGCCCGGCCCACGGTCAGGTCGCCTGCCGAGAACCAGGTGCCCTGGGCCGGGTCGTAAATCTCGGTGCTTTTGAGGTACGGACCGTCGGGGTCGCCGCCGCCCACAATCAGCACCCGGCCATCGCTAAGCAGCGTGCCGGTGTGCCATATGCGGTCAATGGACATACCGCCTATCAGCGTCCAGGTGTTGGCTGCGGGGTCGTAAATTTCAGCGATGGCTGTGGGGGCGTAGTCGCGGTTCGAGCCACCGGCCACGAACACTCGGCCGTCATCCATAGTGACCATGACGAATGACTCGTGGGCCTCGTTCATGTCCGCCAAGGCGGTCCAGTTCCCGGTGGCCGGGTCCCAGACCTCGGCGTGGTTTGTACCGGTGTTTTTGATGTCGCGTCCACCGGCAGCCAGCACACGGCCGTCCTTGAGCACGACCATGGCGTGCGCAAAGCGTTCGTCCACCATGTCCTCGGTGAACTCCCAGACCTCCGGGCCCTCCGCCCACACCTCGGCTGTTTTAACCGCGCCCGCAGCGAACTGGGGCTGGTTGCCGCCAGTCACAAGCACACGACCGTCAGGCAGAGCGACCGAGGCCGATCGCATTCGTTGGGCACGCAGGTCGTCAATGAGCACAGAGGTGCCGGAGCCAGTGGCCACGCCGTCCGAGACGGTCTCGCCGCTCGTCGAGCCATTCCCAGGGTCGGCCGCGCTATCCGACGCGGGGGAACTGCTACAGGCAGCGGCCAATAGGCCGATAAGGATCATTCCAGCGAACAGGAACCTTTTCACCAGTGCACCTCCCCCGGGTTGATCGAATTTGGCGAGCCGAGCATGAATAGTCATCTGGGGATCTTACCCGCATGTACCAGCCCTAAATAGTGCGACTGCAAATGTGCTCGCATCCAAGCGGCCGAGTCCCTCTCGTTCTAGAATGGCGCGAACTGCTAAACCCTGAGTGCCCATGGCCCCTGAATCGGCTGCCAACGGGCCGGTCACTCAATTGCTGCTTTGGGAGGCCTCGCCTTGATCCGTATGACGTCCATGTACCCCATTACCCCGGACGGGTTCTTTGACCACGAGTACTACGCCACCGTCCACCTGAAAATGAACCTCGACCTGTGCCGTCCGTTCGGGCTGAAAAGAGTACAGGTGTGGAATGGGGTGTCCACTCCCGACTTCGAGGAACTTAAGCGGGGTATCGCACCGACGGCCCCGCCCAAGTTCGTGTGCATTGGCCTATACGACTTTGAGACGCTAGACGGCTACGTCCAGGCGGTGGCCACTCACGGCGAGGAGCTGGCCGCCGACATTCCCGCCTACACGAACATCACCCCGATTTTCCAGGTCAACGAATTGGTCACCGACGAGAGCCAGTAGGCCGTCTGGACACAGGGCGGCCGCCAGAACACCAGAGCATCGGAGGCGCGAGCATGACAACCAGCCGCATGAAATTGGTAGCGACGCTTGTCGCTGTGCCGGTAATCGCGACAGTGCTAGTGGGAGCGTTAATCGGATGTTCGGGTCAGACGCCCGCTACGGACCTGGGCACGACCCCGGAACCGACCGCATCACCAATCCCCGACCGGCCAAGCACGGCGGCGACCGCAGAGGCCGACCGCAAGTCATCTGCCGGGGATTGCGAAATAGGACCAGGCGCCCAGTGTGAGGGAGTCGATTTCGAGGGAAAAGACCTGGCGGCAGAGCAGATAAACAAGGGTCTCGGCGAAGGAGTCGACCTGAGCGGAGCGAACCTAAGGGAGGCCAACCTCAGTGGCGTGAACCTGCTGTTGGCCGACTTGAGCGAGGCCGACCTGACCGGTGCGGACCTGACGAGCGCGAACCTGAACAACGTCAACTTTAAAGACGCCGTACTCAGAAACGCGAACCTGACCGACGCCAACCTGTCGTGGGCGTACCTCAAGGGCGCCGACATGGAGGGCGCGATACTTTGCAACACGCTAATGCCCGACGGGGGCACGGCAAACGACAGTTGTTGAGCGCCGCGAGCGACGCTCCCACTCACGTCGGTTTTTAGGGCGAGAAGATTTCGCTGGTGGGCGTTATCCGGTCGTCCATCAGCCCTCCCACGACGATGACTTTGCCCGCTGCCATGCTGAGCGCGACGAAGCGGTAGCGCGTCTCGGCCATTGAGTCGGCAGACGACCAGGTGTTGGTCACCGGGTCGTAAAGTTCGGCGGTGGCGATGCGACCAATGCCCCCGGCCACCAGCACACGGCCGTCGGACAGCAGCACCGCCTGGTGCTCGGAGCGCGGGTCCGTCGTGTCACCGGCAGAAGACCAGGTGCCTGTTTCCGGGTCGTATAGCTCGGCCGATCTCTTTTTGCCCTTGCCGCCAACCACCAGCACCCGGCCGTCCACCAGCAAGGTCGCCGAGTGGAATGCTCTGCTCACAGCCATCGTGCCCGCGGCAGACCATGTCCCGGTGGCGGGGTCCCACAGTTCGGCGGTCTTGAGGTGCGGTCCGTCGAGCTTTCCGCCGCCGACCAATAACACGCGGCCGTCGGCCAAAACCGCGACCGCGTGGTTGGAGCGAACTTCGGTCGTCTCTCCGGCCTCTTCCCACACGTCGGCGACCGGGTCGTAGGTCTCCGCCATGGCGAGTTGGTGGAGCAGGGTGTCTCTGCCACCTACGACAAGCACCCGGTCGTCTTGGAGTAGCACCGCCCGATGGCCCTCTCTCGTCTCGACGGGGTCGCTGGTGGCCGTCCAGACCCCTGTCGCCGGGTCAAACATGTCCGGCCCGCCGGAAAGGTCTTTTAGCTTATTGATACCGCCCACGACCAGAACGCGACCGTCCGCTAGCAGGGTCGCGGTCGGGCCTTCGCGCTCGGCAGTCATGTGCCCGGCGGGCGCCCACTTCCCGGTCGCCGGATCATATATCTCTGCGTCGTCGTGGACAGCGGCGTACCGGCCCTGGCCCTTGCCTCTGCCGCCCAGGACCATCAGGCGGCCGTCGCCCATTTCCACACCGGCCGGGGAGACGCGTTCGACGGCCATTTCCGGACCGACCTCGAAAAGGCCGGGTCCCGCCGCCTGCGTCTCCACAACGCTGGCGGCGGGGGCAGAGTCGGCTCCGCACGCGGCAGCGAGTAGGGCCGATGCGATCAACATCAGGCCGGGTAACACTAGTAACAGGCGTCGGTGCAGCATTTTGGCCTCCATTGCTGTTCCCCTTCATTACCGTTCAGGGGCCGAACCGCCGCTACTTACTCTAAGCCTGGTCGGAAAAAGGGCCAACCGGGGCAGGCTGCGGCGGCTAGTGAACCCGGATGCTACCAGATCGCCAGAGGCGTCAGTGGCGCGGCCCGACGCCCGGCAAATTAGGCGAAGTATTCCGTCGCGCAGTGTTACTATGCCCCGGCTTTACGTAACACTTTACGGCCGGCTGGGTTGGCCATATTTTTCGCGGCTTTGCTTGTTTTGGCCGCCTGCGAGGTCGAGCCTACTTCTCAGGGTGTGGGCCAAGGTGTGGATGGGAACGCGAGCGTTGACGTGGAAGCCACGGTGCAGGCCGGGGTCGAACTGGCCCTCGCCGAAACCGCCCTGGCACTACCGTCATCTACGCTGACTCCTGCCCCAACGACGGATTCCACCGCTGACCGCAATGGGCTCGGGGACTCCCAGCGCGACGCCTGCCGCCGACGACACCGGGGCTCCAGACGTTGGGGGGACGGGGGGCCCGACTTCGACCCGGGTACCTCAGCAAACACCAACCCCGGACGCCGTACTCTCGCCGTCTGCCATTGTGTCTCCCACGGCCACGTCTCCCACCCCCGCTCCCACTGCTGGGGCAGCGGCCGATCCGACGCCGAAGCCCTCACCAACAGCGACAAAAGTTCCGTCTCCCACTCCTACCCTCACCGTGCCCACTCCCACTTCCACCCCTGTCCCGGCGAGCGTCGCTGAAATAACCGAGCTGGTTCGCCCCGCAATACTCAAGGTCGAGACCCCCCTTGGCAGCGGATCGGCCGTCGCCATCGACTCGTCTGGAACGCTGCTGACCAACTACCACGTCGTTGCGGGAGGGGGCGTTACCGTTATTTTCGAGGATGGCTCGCAGTTCTCTGCCGACATCGTCGGCTTTGACCAGCTCAGGGACCTGGCGGTGCTGAAGATCGACCGCGAAACTCCAAACTTCCTGCCCGTCCGATCGACAAACTCGGTCCGCGTTGGTACCGGCGTCCTGGCGATCGGCTACCCCCTCGGCGGGGGGCTGACCGTGACGGAAGGGATTGTTTCGGCGACCGGGGTATTTGAGGACACGGGGGCCGACTACATCCAGACGGATGCCGCGGTAAACCCCGGCAACAGTGGCGGCGCACTGTTAGACCTAAATGGACGGTTGCTGGGCATCGTCACTTCGAGGATAGAAGCGGCCGGGGGTCGTCCGGTACAAAACGTCGGGTTCGCCCTGGACGTGGGTGCGCAGGCAAGCAGGATAGACCTGTTGTCCAACGGCCTGGTGTTCGCAGAGCCCACCGCAACGCCCATCGCCTCGCAGTCATACGGCAATTTCACCCAGGGCTTTTTGTTGGACATTCCGCTCGGGTGGTCGGTCAGGATCGGCGGGGCTGACAAGTGGTCGGCGTACGACTATATTCGCCGAAATTTCATCAGCGAGGACTGGCTGTTCTGGGCCGGTACATCAGCCACGGCATTAGGGCTCGTTTCCTCGCGCCTGGAGAGCGAAGGCACTACCCGGTGGACGCCCCAGAGCTACATGGACAGCATGGTGGCCACGCTGACCCGGAGCAACATTTCGTTCGCCCAGACCAGTGCCCTGGAAATTGAACTGACGAACGGACAGCCCGCCTTCCGGTTCGAGTACGCGGTCGACTACTACACCGAAGTCGTCTATTCGGTGTCCGGCCAGGGCATCTGGAAGAGCACATGGATTGTCGCGACCACGCCAGAGCGGACTTTCGCTGTGGAAGCGGTAGTGTTCAAAGGGGCCTACAGTGACATAATTCGGACCGAGGTCGAGAGCGTTTTGGCCAGCCTGGAGTTCTTCGCCCCGTAGCCCGCAACATGCCGAGCGGCCTCAGGCGGCCGCGTGGGGCCACTTGGGCCTACTTGAGGAGCATTCAGTGACCGAAAACCCCATCAGCAACGTCACCACCCTCGCGTTCGACATTTTCGGCACGGTGCTTGACCTGGCCGGGAGCCTGGTACCTCCCGCCAGCAGGTTCCTCGCTGACCACGGAGCCGGGATCGGCGGCGAGGCGTTTTGGGCTCAGTGGCGAGCCAGGCAGCGGATAGAGCAGTACCAGGACAACATTCTCATGTTGGGGCACTCGGGCTACCTGGAAACCTGCAGGCGGGCGTTCGTGTATACGCTCCAGTCCAACGAGGTCGAGTTCAAGCACGACGATGTCCGCGACTTCATGGCCGCCTACCAGCAACTGGTCCCTTATGAAGACGCCATCCAAGGCCTCAGGCGTCTGGCATCGCGCTTCAAACTGGTGGCGTTATCGAACGGTGAGCAGGTCTATTTAGAGCACCTCGCCAACAACCAGATTCAGGTCGATTTCGACGCCGTCATTTCCGTCGAGCACGCCGGGGTCTTCAAACCCCACCCTGCCGTGTACCGAACCGCCGCCCGCATGCTGCAGCTAGAGCCCGGTCAAATAATGATGGTGGCCGCACACTCGTTCGACATTTTGGGCGCTCGCGCCTGTGGGTTCAGGGGTGCGTACGTGGACAGGTACAACCTGCCCCTGGAAGATGCGGCCCAGCCATCTGACCTCAACGTGCGAGATTTCATTGAACTTTCTGACCGGTTGCTCTCGAAGGGATAGACTCACGTACCGATAGGAAGTGAGAAGGGCAGTAAGTGAAAAGAGGCGACGATGAGGCTGAAACTTTCGGATATGCGACCGTCGTTTGGGGCGCTATTTATTGGCGTGGCGACATTCGCCCTCGCGGTAGCCTGCACCTCCTCACCGGCCACTTCGCCAACTGATTCGCCTGCTGGTTCGGCTGGCGTCCCCTCCCCGACCAGCATTCCAGAGAGCGAGAGCGTGTTTGCCACCGCCGAGGCGCAGCGCAAGTCTTCTGCCGGTGATTGCGTCCTTGAGCCACTTGCCCAGTGCGAAGGCGCCGACTTCGAGGGGATGGACCTGGCCGCAGAACAGCTGGGCAACCACCTGCAAAAAGACGGCGTGGACCTGACCGGCGCGAACCTGCGTTTCGCGAACATGAAGGGCGCAAATCTGCACCTGGCGGACCTAACCGACGCCGACCTGACCGGGGCAGACTTCACCGGCGCCAACCTCAACAACGTCAACTTCAAGAACGCTGTGCTCACAGACGCCAATCTGACAAACGCGAACCTGTCGTGGGCGAACCTCAGAGGCGCGGACATGGAAGGCGTGCACTACTGCAAGACCCAGATGCCAGACGGCGGCACCAGAAACGACGACTGCTGAGAGGCGCCCAAAACCAGGGGCCCAAGTGCCTACTCTTCGTGAGGCCTGTACGCGACCTCCCCGTGCTGTGAGTGGTCTAACCCCTGCTCTTCTTGCTCTTCTCCGACCCTGAGCCCGATGGTGAACTTCAGAGCGAACAGGATGACGACGGTCATGCCGAAGGCCCAGCCCCAGGCGACGCCGATGGCCCCCAACTGACGTAATATCTGGCCTCCCCTGTCGACGCCCGGCAGTACAAAATCGGAGATGCCCAAGAACCCGATGCCGACGAAGAGCCCGGCGGCCAACATCCCCCAGGCGCCTCCGACGCCGTGGATGGCAAAGACGTCGAGGGAGTCGTCCAGCCTGACCTTTTTGGCCAGCCGGACGGCGAAGTAGCAGAACGCACCGGCCCCTAACCCGATGACCAGGGCAGGCATAGGCCCGACGAATCCGGAGGCAGGCGTGATGGTGGCCAGCCCCGCGACGGCTCCGGTGGCAAGACCGACGGCGCTGACTTTTCGGTTAATAGCCCAGTCGAGCGCGCCCCAGGTGAGGGCGGCCATGGCGGCGGCGGTGTTGGTCACGACGAAGGCGTTCGTGGCGCTACCACCAGAGACCAGGGCGCTGCCAGCGTTGAAGCCGAACCAACCAAACCAAAGCAACGATGCCCCAAGAATGACGAACGGGATGTTGTGCGGCTCCATGGGGCGTTTGCCGTATCCCAACCGCCGACCGAAGATGATGGCCGCCGCCAGCGCGCCCGCACCGGAGCTGACGTGCACGACGGCACCGCCGGCGAAGTCCAGCGCGCCCCATCCGTTTAACCCCAACCAACCGTCGACGCCCCACACCCAGTGGGCGAGCGGCGCGTAGACAACTGTGGACCAGATGACGGTGAAAAGGACGAGGGTGCTGAACTTGATGCGCTCGGCGAATGCCCCGGTGATGAGCGCGGGGGTGATGATGGCGAACATGCCCTGGAAGATCATGAAGGCCTGGTGAGGGATGGTTGAGGCGTACGGACCGGCCTCCGTTGCCGACACGTTCCGGAGACCAAAGTAATCGAGGTTGCCGATAAAGTGGCCGACGTCCGGGCCGAAAGCCAAGGAGTAGCCCCACAGCACCCAGACGACGCTGACGAGCGCGATGGCGACGAAGCTGTGCATCAGAGTGCCAGCGACATTCTTGGAGCGAACGAGGCCTCCGTAGAAGAATGCCAAGCCCGGCACCATGAGCAGCACGAGTGCGGACGACATAAGTACCCAGGCGGTGTCTCCACTGTCCATGTCGTTTCCTCCTGCCAGAATTCGGAACGCTTGGCCGCGTGACGCGGGTTGCCTGTCGATAGGTTGTCGGGAGGTTATCAGGTCGGCCCCGGTCCGGTCGGCTCAGGGTGATCGGGGCGAGAGAACTTGCGCTGTGGCGAACCTTTGCTATGTTGCGGCCAATCGCGCATGTTAAACTCCACACGGAGACTGCCCCATGGCTACCGAAGCACCGTACCCGGTCTCAGTCACAGGAGAGTTGGACCCGGAAATGAACCCCTGGGGCTGGTTGTTCCAGTGGTTCCTTGCCATTCCCCACGTCGTCGTCCTGTTCGTGCTGTGGGGCGTATTTCTGGTCCTGACCGTCTGGGCGTTCTTCGCCATCGCGTTCACCGGCAAGTACCCTAGGGGCATTTTCGACTTCAACGTCGGTGTGCTGCGGTGGTCTTGGCGCGTTTCGTTCTACGCCTACTCGGCCTTCGGCACCGACCGCTACCCGCCCTTCAGTCTCTCTAGCCGGGACTACCCTGCCAACCTCGAAGTCCAGTACCCAGAGGACCTTTCGCGCAGTCTCGTCTGGGTGAAGTCGTGGCTGCTGGCGATCCCCCACTACATGGTGGTCAGCTTCTTCGGCGGCGCTGGTAAGACGGGGTTGGGATTGACCACCGTGCTGGCGATTATCGGCTCGGCGGCACGGCTTCTGAAGGGGGAGTATCCGGCCGACATATTCAAGCTCGTGATGGGGATCAACCGGTGGTCTCTAAGAGTGGTGGCGTACGCGGCGCTAATGACCGACCGGTACCCGCCTTTTCGCCTGGAAGAGTAAGCAGCCCGGGAGGGCAGGCGAGCCCCTAGGTCGCCCGGGACCGGCCCTCTGACTTGCTTCTCGCCTGGCCCTCTCTTCGCTCACTGCCCTCGTGACGAAGCTGCTCGATGTTGGACTCATCGACGCGCATATAGTTCGCCCGCCATTCCGAACCGTTGGGCCAGGCGAACGGCGTTTGCACAGTTGTTCGCGGGCCAGTAGCCGGGTCAAACAGGTCGAGCGCCATCCCTAACGTCGCTTGCTGCATGGCGGCGTCGTATGGCACGCCGCAGGGGTTGCCCAGCGGGAAGTCCTGGAACAGAAATCGAGGCACTCCGCACTGTTCAACAATGTCCCGGGCCGAGCCGATGACGACTGTCGGAATGCCGTTAGCTTCCAGATACCTGGCCGTCAGACTGACGGACTGGTGACAGACCGGTCAGATGGGTATGAGGAGGGCGACATCGACCCGGTCTTCGCGGCAAAGCCGCAGTATTTCGGGCGCGGCCACTTCGCGCGTACGGCGCTGGCTGTACTCGGTGGGCACGCCGTAGAAGTGGCCAGACGCACTGCCAATGCGCCCTGCCGACACCAGCGCCTGTAGCGCCTGAACGGGCAGAAACGACTCGACGTCCCTGGTGTGCGTCGCGTCCTTGTCCCACGACAGATCGGCCGTGTACATAGCGCCCGGCACGGGGTCGGTCGGCGCGGCGTAAGCCGCCTTGGGCACTCGCAGTTCTGGGTCCGTTTCGGGAGTCTCACCCGGACCCAGCAGGCCCGTCGTCGTGACCAACCCTACCCGGCACTGGCTCAGTGGCTTCGTAAGCGGCGCGAACGGCACGTCGTCGTTGTCAGCCCAGCGATAGGGTTCGGTGTAGCCCTGGGCGACGTAGTACTCGCGCGACTTGTCGATGTAGCTAACGAAGCGGGGACTCATGCCATCACCGTATCGCCCATGTCGGATGCTGCGTGTACAAAGCGCATGGCGGCATTCTAATGGATTTTGGAGCCATATCAGTTCCCCGAACCGGGGCACATCGCCCTTCAGAGCGGGTGCCCCCTGGCTCAACCGGCATCGAGCAACTCCGCAGCAGCACCAACACTAGTATGGTGGCAATACGGAGGTAGTACGGTGACTCCAAATGGTCAAATAAGTGCATGGTGCGAACCTGTTCTTGCTCCACCCCCCCTGAGCTAGGGAGGTGCTGTCCCCTGGCCTCCTTCTCTCGGACAGTGCCTCCCTAGCTGGGTAGACCCCGTAGCTGATCCACCAGCCGCGCCGCCCAGTCTCGCTGGCCGTCCTCCAGGTCGAAGCCGCAGTGCGGACAGTCCATATCCCCGAAGCGAATGCGCGTCGCACAATTCGGACACGCCCTGATCTCTGACAGTGCGGCGATCACCAGCGAAACGGCCTTTTCGTCTTCCATAAACCTCTATTTCAGATTGTACGGCCGGTTCAGTGGTGCCCCCACAAGCGGCCGCCCCGGCTCAACCGGCGGGACTACTATCGCGAGATGGCTGTGGAAGGAAGCTCAGGCCCGGTTTAGTTCCACGGACTGGAACGGCGACCACGACCCCGGTCACGATCCCGTACCCCTGACAAGGATTCGGCAGCGATGTCCCCGGTGTATTTTTGGCCACCCCGCGGAGAGCCAACCATGAACCACAGCACCGTAAGGAGCATCTTCCCTGTCCAAATGAACACGCCTAAGAATTTCCTCATGCGCCTGTCCTCCTTGACGATCTCCGCCATTGTATCGGGGGGCTAGAAAGGGCTCGGGCGACAGCGCGGGTGCAAGCCTCTATTGGAGGCCATCCCGGCTCAACCGGCGGGGGCCACGCACCTAGCCCAGCTATCCGATGGTTCTGCACGGCTGCTGGAGAGGGCCTCGGTCTTATGCGCGGGGGTGTCTGGCGGTTCGAGGAAGGCTACCCACAGATGACCTTGGGCTTGTTGATGGATCAGGACCGGAAGGTGCGGGCCATGGCAGCGAGGGCGCTCAAGAGGTGTTAGATAGACCTGCGTACGCCGCCTTTAATAGAAGGTGGTTAGCATTTGACACGGCCCAGGGTGACTGGCAAGGCGTACAACTCCGTGCGTGGCTAAGGGTTCGGTGTGTTTACAGCGATTTCATCGACGTGCGGCCGCGGCCTGCGCCTGGTCACCTGGAGCCAACCGATTCAACTCGGCTTGAGTGATTATCAAAACCACGAACGGCAAGAAGAACCAAAGGACGAAGATCAGTATCTTGTTGTACCGGCCTTCGGTGAGCGATTCGACCGCCCCACCGTACTTCCATACGGCGATCAAATTAATGAAAGGAATCACAGATAGGAGGGTCCACAGGCCAGCACTTCCCCCCAGTCGCTTGTACTCGATCATCTCCTTGGCTGTCTGGTAGAACCAGTAGATACCGTACAGGCCCAAGGTGACCACATATAACAATACCTGCATCCCAATGTTGCGTTTCTTGATCATCTCTAGACTCCCTTTTGAGTGCTCCTGATCTCCGAACGAAGGGTCCGACGATTGCGGGCATCTTTTCGGCCGGACACGGGCAACTTAACTTCACGTTGGATGATTGTCAAAATAGTGAACGAAAGCACAGTCTTGTCGTCTCTTAGGGATGGCCAGGTCGATAGCCGAGCCACTTACAGCGGAGCGTATTTCGCCGTCGGAACGGAAAGAGTCAGTCGTGTGGTTGCCGACCGAGATGGCCGCACCGTTGACGCGGGACCCGGCTGCGAGGTCTATGGTCGCCCCGCTTACGGCAGAGCGCACCTCGGCGCTGGAAAGCTGGGTGTCGTCGTCGCCATCGTCGAGCCCACCAGGAGTGTTGAGCAGTCCGGTCCACTCGACCTGCTTGGCCTCGATTGCGAAGGCTGCCTGGGGTACGCCGATGATCGGTTGTCTCGGTGTCAGGGTCGTCAGCCCGCCCGAGCCCGAGGGACACACTACGTCTATCTCAAGATAGCGAGCGGTGCCGTCAAAGGCGTTGTCGAGGAAGTTGAGTCCGACGCTGAACAGGCCACCAGTGACGGAGAGGCCAGCGGCCGTGTTCGTTGGCCCGATCTGTGAGCCTCCGGTGGCACTATCCCACAGGCCGAATTCGAAGTCGCAAACACCGTTAACCACCGCCCCGGTCTGGGCCAACCGGTCCTGGTACGTGAATCGGGGCGTGATCGGAGCCTGCTGCGCGGTCACCTCCGGATCGCTTGTCCCGAGCGGTCTACAGTACCGGCAACAACAATCCCGACTCCCACCAATGATGAAACAGCGGCGAGAACTACTAAAAGAACTAACATCCGTGGCATGAACCACCTCCAAGTGACGAGTTCGACGCGAGTGGGAGGGAGTTTAATTGATTAAGGGAAGCTTAATCCTCGAACAACTGCCCAGGATTAGGTTCCATAATAGTTTCCCGCGAGCAGTCACATAGCCTCATCGCCCCCGCCCTGGCTCAACCGGCTTGCGGTCCTCGCCTCTACGGGGTTCTGCCCGCCCTTGCTGCTGGGGATATCACCGTAGCTGAGGCTGCCAAGCAAGTGGGTTGCTCGCGGAGGTCGCTTCGCCGATACCGTGACCAAACTCCCGCCCTCTAACCACTCGCCAGCATCGGCTGACGTTCTAGCGCATGGCTTAACCTCTCCCCAGCCGTCCCCGTAACACCCCTCGGCTGATCGAGGAGACGGGCGAGAGTCGATCTACTCCTGCAACACGACATTCAATAAGCCGCCGCACACTATTCGCTCCAGTTCTCAGCCACCAGTGGTATCTGATTCAGTTTTTCCCGGGCCTCCCGCCAAGAGGAATAGTGCCTGTCCATAAGCCGAGTGAAATGCTCGCTGTGCGAAGGCTCAATGAGGTGCATCATTTCGTGGACGACAACGGACTCTAGGAGGTCCATGGGCTTCTTCACGAGCTCCGTATTGAGGCGGATGTTACCCGAACGGTGGTTGCAACTCCCCCACCTCGTCTTCATGCGCTGGAGGAAGTAGCCGGAAACCGTCACGCCGAGCTGCGCCTGCCACTTGCTGATGAGCGGGGGAACGGCCTCATGCAGCAACTCCTTGTGCCACTCGTGAATCACTTTCTCCCGTTTCAGTGTGCTGCTGCCGGGGCGCACAGTGAGCATGATTCTGCGGTGATTTAAGCGGACAGTCGGCTTCGCGTCCTTTACGACGATGGAAAGAAAGTGTCGCCGGCCCCAGAGATAGTGGCTCTCCCGCTCAACAAACTGGCGAGGTGTCTCGCGCGACTGGCCTCGCAGCTTCGCCTGCTTGTCGCGTATCCAACTGAGCTTGGACACTGCAAACGCACGGACCACCTCAGGGCGCGTTCCCTTCGGCGCGACAAGCGTGACGCGTCCGTTGGGCGGGTGCACCGACAAGTAGGCGTGCTTAATGTTCTTGCGGGTCACCGCAACGGCGATCTCGCCGATCTGGATCGTTTCTGTCATCAATACCCTGGCTGGTTCTTGATGAGTTCGAAGAGCGCGAGGGTCGCCGCGCGGTTTCCGCTGAGCAGTGAGAACAGCGCATTCAGAACCTGCGCCTCGCGTGCCTGGTCCCCTTTCCAACCCGCAGGAGCCCGCTCGCGCATCACGCGGTCGATCTTGAGCGCCAACCCAACGCGCTCTTCCTCCTCTTCGACCCGAGGCTCCGGCACCCCGGTGGCCTCGGCATGTCCGGCGGCGAGAAGCTGCGGAAGGTTATTGTAGATCGCCGTCGCCTCCCGCTTGCCCTCCTGGATCCGAGTTGGATCGTAATGATAGCCGAATGGTCGCCGATTCATTTCAGTTTCCCGCGCGGGGCCACATAGCCCATGAATGGAGCCGCCCTGGCTCAACCGGTGGGGGCAAGGGGTCCGTCGGTTCACAAGATGCTGCTGGACCTGTTGATGCAGCAGGACCAGGGCCGGAAGGTGCGGGCCATGGCAGCGAGGGCGCTCAAACGGCGGTGATCAGAGTTCGACCTGTGACTTCTCGCGTTCCTCCCGAACGGGGGGCAACCTTCGTCGAGGGTGGCCCACTTCGGGCGGGAGTAGACTGGCGTGAAATCTACAAGGCGAGACCGGTAGTTGGAAGCACAGACCCCGAAAACCAATTCTGGGTTACCCGGAACTCGCCGACCCACACAGAGGAGGTCGAATTGGAAGCTAGGTACATTTTCATGGCCAGCATGGACGTAGCACCCGACAAGGAAGCCGTCTTCGATGAGGTCTACGACACCGAGCACGTCCCGTACCTGAGTCGAGTGCCCGGAGTACTGTCCATCGCCCGGTTTCGGACCGGTGAACTGAAGATGGCAATAGGCGGAGAGATCAAGACGGTGGACCTGGAAGATCAGCCGCGCCACACGGCCATATACGAGTTGGAGAGCCCTGATGTGCTGGTGAGCGAAGAGTGGGCCGCAGCGGTGGAGACGGGCCGGTGGCCGACCGATGTGAGGCCGCATACCACCAACAGGCGGCATACGCTGCTGCACCGAATCGGCTTGTGATCGAACTGGCGGGCTTCGGAGCCCGGATCGAGAGCGCGTCGTCGCTCCCTGTCGGGTTAGCCGGGCGATTCCCGACACCAGCTCAGTTTCCCGAGCGGCAACACCTAGCCCCTACAAGCCGCCACCCTGGCTCAACCGGCAGGGGGCTGGGATCAGTGGGTTGTTCGGCTGGTTTAGCCAGCCTCGTATGTGTCGAGTTGCTGCACCTGGGCGTTGGGCGCGAATAGCAGGATGTTCTCTTTGATGTCGGTGAGGTGATCCCGCACGGCGCTTTCCCCGATGCCCGCGGGGGAGTAGGTCGTGTAGACGACGTTACGGGTTTCGGGCGTGACTTTGGTTCGGCGATCCGGGCCGTAGATGATGCATGACATGACGCCCTGCGCGTCGCTGATGACCATGTCGCCCTCTCTTAGAACCTGCCGGTTGCCGGTCATCTGCATGAACTCTTCGGTGCCGGTGGACACGTCCAAGGTGATGGGCTGTTCCAGTGAATCGCCGTCGTGTGCGGCGGTGAGGAGGTGGTTTTTCAACTCGGCCATGAAGTTGGCCTCGACGAGGCCCGAGATGCTGGGGATGGGTTTGCCCTGGAGTACGGACTCTAGTTGGAGTAGGACGTGGTAGCTCTTTTTGTGCTTCTTGTAGTACGAGGCGTAGACGGTCATGCGCTCCAACTCTCGCAGCTCGGCGCGCTCCATGCCGGCGTACTTTGACCGGATAGCGTCTTCCAACTCGCGCTTCCGAGCGTCGAGCCCGGCATGTGACTTCGGGTTGGTGACGCCATTAACGGTCAACACGCCGACGACTGCGCCGGGAAACCTGTCCTTCCAGCCCTGTGACACTGTCAGCATTCGACGACGACTCCTGCTGGCCCGTTGGACTTACGAAACGTAGCCGGCCCGGCTTTTACAGGCAGATGATACCCCTCTTCCGGGCGCAGAGTCTAAAACCAGGAACGGTTCTCGATCAAATATACTTGGCGGAATTCTTCACCCCTGTTGCCTACCTTGATACTCCTACCCCCGGTCGCCGGGTGTGCCCCCGCCCTGGCCTACCTCTGAGGGACGCGGATCAGCCAACGAGGCAATAAACCTTGACGGAATATCGGGTCGCCCTCAACCGCTACAATCAGCCTTCGAAGACTCGTTTGAGTTGTTGGGGAGGAACACCATGCCGCGCGGCGCGATATTGATTTCATGCGCGTTAAAACCCCTCTAATTTTTCAGTAATTTCTCTCTCTAGTATGATCGGCCTGATTCATGTGAATTGATGAAGATAAAGGGGAAAGAAATGAGCGAAGAAAAAACGGAAGAGAGCTGGCGCGGAAGGGTTGGCAAGCTGAGCAAGGACGAGGTCGATCAGTTCCTCGAAGAGCCGAATATTGCCCGTGTCGCCTGCCTTGACGCCAAGGGCTGGCCCTACGCCATTCCATGCTGGTATCAGTGGGACGGAAAATCCATCTGGTTGGTAGCGCGGGCCAAATCGAAATGGGCAAAATTCCTGGTGACGGAACCGCGGTGTGCGGTGACGATCGATGAACCCTCCTTCGCCGACGCTTCAGAAGGCCCTTCGGCCGGAGTGCAACGCAATTTCGCCGCGCAATGCGAAGCGGTGATCGTGGAACAGCCTAATATCGGTGGGCGCTGGGTCGAGATCGCGCGCACGATGGCGCTGCGCTACTACGGCGCAAACGGCCCGAGCTATCTCGAACCGACCATGAAATGGAAACGTTGGCTGATCCGCCTTGATCCGGTAGAGACGTGGACATGGCAGGGCATCGCCTGGCCAAAAACCTATCTTGAAGGCGACGCCGTTGCGCGATGACAATTATGTCGATGAGTGCTTAGCTCCTGGTCTCTTCGTATGGACAGCTCAATTCAACTGGTTAAAAGAACGCAGTTTCGCGAGCGGCGGTACACGCCTCTAAGCGGGCCCGCCCTGGCTCAACCGGCGGGGCTCCAGGTCACCAGTCACCGGCAGTTCCCCAAAACGCCGCTTTTTACCCCCTGCACCCGTCTCCACCGGCGGGCACAACACTCGCGCCTGCGCACGCGAGGAAACCGGCGGTTATTGCCCCGGGAACCCGTCTCCACTGGCGCTAGGGGACTCCGTGCGCCCGCGTGTGGGGCGGCGGAGCTTCGGTGACTGGCTCGGGTACGCGGGGAAGCAGGGGTTCGGGGACTCGGGAAATGAAAAAG
>Ga0114996_10003132_pt1 | contig 20801 bp, 19 predicted proteins | sample ArcticOcean_MG_C_4_FD_87039 | JGI IMG/M metagenome (GOLD analysis project Ga0114996, IMG submission 87039) | Marine microbial communities from western Arctic Ocean - ArcticOcean_MG_CB4_134 | ecosystem: Environmental > Aquatic > Marine > Oceanic | place: Arctic Ocean: Canada Basin | collected... | reverse complement strand
CTAACATTTTTTGAAGCCATTCCTTAGGAAAGTCAAAGGATTTTAAAATATCATCTAGCTCAATAGAATCTATTCCTTTAAAATATTCTCCAAATACAAGATCAAATCGATCTATTAATCTTTCATCTTTTACAAGACTAGCACGAGCTAAATAATAAAATTTATTCATATCATATTCAATAAAATCTAGTTTTAAAGCTTCTAAAAAAGAAAAAAACTCATTTAACGAGACTGGTATTCTAGAGTTTTTTAATTTGAAAAAAAAATCTAAAAACATTTTATTATCTATTTCCTCTAGCCATAAATGCTAAACGTTCAAACAGATGAATATCTTGTTCATTTTTAATTAAGGCACCATGTAATTTTGGCAATAAGTCCTTGCCATCATTTTTTAATTCTAATGGATTTATATCTTCAATTAATAAAAGTTTTATCCAATCTAAAGCTTCTGATGTAGAAGGTTTTTTCTTCAATCCAGGCACTTCTCTAATTTCAAAAAATCTATTTAAAGCCGTTTGTAATAACAATTTTTTTATTCCTGGAAAATGTACTTCAACTATTTTTTTAAGAGTTTCTATTTCTGGAAATTGAATATAATGAAAAAAACATCTTCTTAAAAAAGCTTCTGGCAATTCTTTTTCATTATTTGATGTAATAATGACTATTGGCCTTTTAATAGCTTTAACAATTTGATTGGTTTCATAAACATAAAACTCCATTTTATCTAATTCTTGCAAAAGATCATTAGGAAACTCTATATCAGCTTTATCAATCTCATCTATTAATAAGACTGATCTTTCTTTAGTTTCAAATGCATTCCAAATTTTTCCTTTTTTAATATAATTTGAAATATTCTCTATTTTCTTATCACCTAATTGACTATCTCTCAATCGACTAACTGCATCATACTCATAAAGTCCTTGTTGAGCTTTTGTAGTAGATTTTATATTCCACTCAATTATTTCTAGACCTAGGCTTTCTGAAATTTGTCTAGCTAATTCAGTCTTCCCTGTTCCTGGCTCACCTTTAACTAAAAGTGGTTTTTCAAGAGCAATAGCTGCGTTTACAGCAATAGTTAAATCATCAGTTGAGATATAATTACTAGTTCCATTAAATTGCATTAATCAAAAATCTCCAGTTTCTTTTATTAATTTAAATTAGATATCTCACTATGAATAGCAGAAATATAATCAGGACTTACTTCACAACATCCTCCAACTATTGAAGCATTATTTTCAACATAACTTAAGATTGCTTTGAGGAAATTATATTTATTAAAGTCATTTCTTTTCTTTAGAACAGACACATTTTCTCCAGGAACTAAAGGTTTAACTGTTTCAAATCCATTTGGCAATCCACCAAAAGGTTTTGAAAAATCTTTCATTATATTGATTGCTTTATAGATAGGTTCAGGTGGCGAGCAATTCAATAAAAAAGCATCTATTTTTGAATTGTCGAACTCTTGTAAAGCAAGTTTTAATTGTTCACCAGATCTTAAAAGTGATCCATCATCTTCATCTATTGTAAAACTTAGCCACACTTTTTTTCCTGTTTCAAGTGCTGCATTAGTAACTATTTCTGCTTCTTCAATTGAAGATACCGTTTCACATATAAAAATATCAACATGTTTTTCTTGGATATCTATCATTTTTTTATAAATCTCTATTGCTTCTTTTCTATTTATACCAACTGTTCGATGATAACTAGCTATTAATGGTGGGAGACAACCTAATATTTTTACTTGTCTATCAATAGATATTTCATTAACAGCTTGCTTTGCTGCTGCGATAGCTTTTTGTTGTAAAGTTAAAAACATATTTTCTAGATTATGTCTTTTTAATCTATGAGGAGTTATACAATAAGAGTTTAAAGTAATTCCATCTGCTCCAGCTTTTATAAAATCTTTATGCAAATCCACTACTAATTCATATTCATCTAATAAAACTCTAGTTGACCAAAGATTATCAGGTGGTTTTGGAGATCGATGAGTAAGCTCTTGTCCCATACCTCCGTCTAGCAAAAAAATTTTATTAAAATGCATATTTTTTTTATCCATTATTAACTGTTAACAGTAATTTTAATTTTTACTAGCTTTTTTAATTTGTACAAAAAACAACAATGGAATAGCAATAAAACTTACCCAAAAAAATAATTTAAAAGAGTTTAAATATCCAATCATTAAGCTTTGTCTATTTGTCTCTTTTGCAAAATTAGCAATGTCAAATAATTCTAAATTATTTAAATTATTTAGATTAACTCCTTCACTCCAAGGCGTTACTAGACTACTTAAATCTGTAAAATTAACCTGACCCATATGCAATACAATAGCTACGCTTACTGATATAAAAAGACTTGAACCAATATTTCTAATTAGATGAAACATTGCGGTTGCTTCTCCGAAATATTTTTCAGATAATGTTGCAAAGCAAATTACACTTATAGGAGGCCAAGTAAGACCAACACCCAAACCTTGAATTGCACTAGCCCAAGCAACATTAGAAAAAGTCATGTTTATATCAAAGGTAGACATATAAAGGCCTGAAATACCTTGAATACTAAAGCCTAAAAATATTAATATTCGAGGATCCACTCTCCCAGTAAAAGCAATAATTAAAAACCCTACAAATGTTCCTATTCCTCTAATTCCCATTAGCAATCCAATAACACCCTGCGGATAACCTCTTAATTCTTGAAGTAAAGTAGGGAAAAGAACCATAGGAACAAAGTTTAGCATCCCAAAAAAGAATATTAAAACTAAACCAATAGTATAGTTTCTATCTTTAAAAATTATTAAATTTATAAATGGTTTTTTTGTAGTTAAACTATGAATTATAAATATATAGAATCCTAGAATAACAACTCCAAATTCTATAAAAGTCTCTAAACTATCAAACCAACTATTTCTTTCACCTCTGTCAAACAAAATTTGAAAAGCTGCAATGCAGCAAGCAAGAGCAATGAAACCAATCCAATCTAATGAGTAACCCTTTGGTATTTCTTTTCTAGGGACAACGGCTATAACAGCCAATAATGCACATAGCCCAAAAGGAACAAGAGTAAAAAAAATCCATCTCCAGCTAAGAGCTTCACTTAAATAACCTCCAATTGTGGGAGCTATTACTGGCCCTAAGATTGTACCCATGCCCCAAATAGCCATAGCCATTGATCTTTCTTGTTTAGGGAATGCAGCTAAAACTAGCGCCTGACATAAAGGGGGCAATGGAGCTCCGAAAGCTCCTTGAGCAACTCTAGCAATAACAATTTCTTCTAAAGAATTAGAAAAGCCACAAGATAAAGATGCAATTATAAAGCCTGTAACGCTGAAAATTAAAATATTTCGGATTTGGAATCTGGTAGTTAACCACCCTGCAAAAGGGGTAAAAACAGCTGTTGCAACAATATTTCCAGTTATTGTCCATGTAATTTGATCTTGAGTAGCAGCCATTGCTCCTCGCATATCTGGGAGAGCAATAGAAGCAATTGTTACAGCCATTGCATACAACATTGTAACAAATGTAGCTGTTCCAAGTATCATCCATTTAAAAGATTTATCTGATGAAGAAACAATAATGTTCAAATTTTTATTCTCTAAAATAGATTTATAATGGAAACAAATGGTTTAAATATCAACGGAACTTGTTTTATATAATTTGTATCAATAGTTACAGCTACAGACATTCCTACTCTTAACTTTTTATTGCTAATGTTAATGTTTTGAAATGATTTATTATCTGTTTTTTTTAAAGTTTTTATACTTAATTTAATAGGTACTCTTTGAACAACTTTAACCCAATTACCTGAAGAGTTCTGAGGAGGTAGAATTGAGAATACAGCTCCAGTAGCAGGACTTAAACTTTCTACTGTACCTTTCCATTTTAAACCTGGATATGAATCAGCCATGAAAACTGCAGGTTGCCCCAAAGATACATTAGTTAAATCAGTTTCTTTTAAGTTCACTTCTACCCATGATTTTTCTTCATCAATTATTACGAATAGAACATTACCTGTATTTACATATTCTCCTTTTTCTATATTCATTTGTCCGACTAAACCAGATTGTTTTGCATAAACAATAGATTGAGAAATATGTAATTTAATTTTACTTAATTTTGTTAAATTTTTAAGATATAATGGATGTTTTATAGAATTTAAATTTTCATCTCCAAACAAGGTAGTTAGAATAGTTTTTACTTTTTCTTTAGATAATTCTAATTCTTTTTTTGATGATTTATAAAGATGTCGTGTATTTTCAATTTGATTATTTAAAGTCACTAATTTGACATTTTCTATGGCCGATTTATATAAATACTGAACTTCTTCGAGTTTGCTTTTTAAGCCAACACCATTTTTTACTAATATTTTAATTCTATTATATTCAGATTTATAATACTTCAGTTTCTCAGTTGCTAAATTAATATCAATATTTATAACATTACTAACTCTTTTAATTTCTGATTTGTAAAATTTTATTTTTTCTTTAGCAAGACTTACTTCTGCTTTAGCCTCATTTAACTTTGCTTTTCTATTATCAATTTCTTGTTTTATTGTATTTAAGTTCTCTTGCTGCTCTATTAAATTTAATTTTAATTCAGAAGTATCTAATTTAAATAATTTATCACCAACATTTACTTTTTGATTATTTTCAATATAAACATCTACAATTCGTCCTGATATTTGTGATTGAATTGATATTATAGGTGCTTTTATATATGCATTTTCAGTTTTAATATATCTACCTAATGAATAATAAAAGCCTATTGAAAATAAGACGATTAAAGTAGGAATTATAACTAATAATATAAATCTAATTAGAGGTAATTTTGGATTGTTATTAATTTCTTCTTCTATTTTTTCCATAAATATTTAATTCCTATTCAATATATTCTCTGATGCTTTTTTAGATAAATCTTTTTTAAGAATTTGAAGTAAATCTCTTAGTTTATTTAGATCTTCTATATCTAAAATTGATAAAGATTCTTTTCTATAATCCGCTGCCTTATCTCTCATGGAAGCTAATAGAGGTTTACTACTATCTGATAAATAAATAGTTTTTATACGACGATCTTTTCCTTCAATTTTTCTAATAACCCAGCCTTTTAATTCCATTCGTTCTAACAACCTACTTAAAGGAGCTTTTTCTATATCTAAAAGTATTGCAAGCTCAGATTGATTAATGCCTTCATTAAAATATAAATAAGTTAATAACCACCATTGAGATCTGGTTAGTCCAATAGATGCCATTTGACGATCGTATAAAACTCTTAGTAAACGAGCAACATCATGAATTAACAATCCTATATTTTCTTCGAAATTTTCTTCCAATTTAGAACCATTCATTAAATAAGAAAAATTAGTTTCCTAGTAAACTACTTAGTTAACACATTTATTAGTTAAGTAAACTAAATTAATTAATTTAATAATTTTTTTCTAAATTTAACTTTTTCCTCAGAGGCATTCCAATTTCTAGAATATTGAGGTGGCTTTGCTTCATTAACTTTTAATAAAATAAAAATTGGACCATCCAAATGGTTATCAATTAAAAGAGAGCCTTTATTTAATTCTTGCTCATTGCATATATTATGAACAATAGGGAATCCACACCCTTCAGCTATTTTAGATAGATTAACGCCTAATCCAGTATGAGACTTTTGCCCACCAGTTTCTTGATAAAGAGCATTATCAATACATACAACAATCAAATTTCTAGGTTTAACTGATGCAATTGTTGCTAAAGAGCCCATAGACATCAAAAGATCTCCATCACCTGTAACACAAAGAACTCTGTCAGTCGATCTTGAAACGGCTAACCCTAAAGCAGTAGGCACTGCACCTCCCATTGCTCCTCCAAATAGGAATGTATTAGAACTTTCTTGTGTTAGGTGACCTATATCTTTTGCGGGACCAGCAAGACCTGAAATAATTAAAAATCTGTTTGTATCACCAATTAATTTTGGCAATGCTACTTTTCGATCAAGTAAAGTTTTGTTTTCCATAATTAATTCCTAAAAAGCTTTCGCACCAAGTAATTTTTGAGATAATAAAACAGCTACTGATCTTTCAGCTTGGAACACCATAATCAACGCTGCTTTAATTGTAGATTTAACTTCATCCTCAGTCGTAATTTTTAAACATTTTACGCCCATAGAATTTAATGTTGGAACCACAGCTTCGCCCATAGCAAATTGCCATGGATTACCTTCTCCATATTCACCTCTCATAGTTACAATTGTAAGGAAAGGGAATTGTCCATGTTTTATTAAGGAAAGCTGATTAATACAGTTCCCTACTCCACTACTTTGCATCAATAAAACAGCTTTAGATCCGCCTAAATATGATCCAACAGCAATACCTATGCCTTCCTGCTCAGAGGTCAAAGATATTGCAGTGACAGAATTATCTTTTATCGCTCTATCAATCAATACTTTATGTCCTGCATCAGGAACATAACTAAAAATTGAGATATTTTCTTTTCTTAGTGTATCGTATAATTGATCTTGCCAGCTTTTCTCTAAATCACTCATTATAAAATCACATCAAAAAAGTTAAACGCATTTGAAAGTACTATTTTCATTTTACTATACATATAGAGCTCACCTTTATTTTTATAAAAACAGGATAACTTAAAAAAAATATAACCCCAAACTTTAAGATTTAGAAATTCTAGCAGCACTAAATTTTAGCTCTGGAATTTTTCCTATTGGATCTAAAGTAGCATTAGTTAAAATATTTGCAGCTGCTTCTTTGAAACAAAAGGGTAAAAATAACATTCCAGGAAGAAGATCATTATCTAATCTAGGTTTAATTTTAATTTTTCCTCGTCTTGTTTCAACAATTATTTTCTTATTTGTATTAATATTGAATTTTTTTAAATCATAAGAGCTTATAAAAATAATTGGCTCAGGTTCAAGTTTATCTAAATTAATAGATCGTCTAGTCATTGAACCAGTATGCCAATGTTCTAATAATCTTCCAGTTGATAAAATCAAAGGGTAATTGTAGTCAAGCTTTTCATTTGGCATTATTAAGGTTGTTGGAATAATTTGAGCTCTTTTATTAATTGTTGGAAATCCATCATCAAATAATATCTCCTTACCTAATTCATTATCACTTTGAACTGGATATGTTACAAAACCATCTTTTTCTAATCTTTCCCATGAAATATTTTGTAATGATGGCATAACTAATTTCATTTCATTAAAAATATCTTTGGGAGAAACATAATTCCAATTCAATCCCATATTTTTAGCCATCTCTTGAATAATCCACCAATCTTGCTTTACATTATCAGGTAAAGGCAACACTGATCTTCCTAATTGAATTTGCCTATTGGTGTTTGTATATGTTCCATTTTTTTCCGCGTGTGCAGAAGCTGGAAAAATAACATCTGCATTCCAAGCCGTTTCAGTAAGAAAAATATCTTGTACAACTAAATGATCTAATTTTGCTAAAGCTTTACGAGTATGAATTTGATCAGGATCTGACATAGCAGGATTTTCTCCTTGAACATACAAGCCTTTAATTTTATTCAAAGAGATGTCTTCTATAATTTCAACAACTGTCCTCCCTTCATTAGGGTCTAATGTAACATCCCAAAATTGTTCCATTTCAAGTCTATTTTCTTCATTTTCAACCTTATTGTAATCTGGAAAAGACATCGGTATTAAGCCTGCATCAGATGCACCTTGAACATTATTTTGTCCTCTCAGTGGATGTAACCCACTACCTTTTTTTCCAACATGTCCTGTTATTAATGCCAAGTTAATTAAACAAAAAGCATTTTGAGTTCCATGAACATGTTGAGAAATTCCCATACCCCAAAAGATTAAGGACGTTTTTGACTTAGCGTAAGTTCTTGCTACTTCTCTTATAATTTCAGCCTTAATTCCACATAAATTCTCCATTTCTTGTGGATTAAAATTATGTATCTCTTTTTTTAATAATTCATAACCTTCTGTATGATTTTTTATATATTCTTTGTTTACTAAGTTTTCATTTATAATCGTATATATAATTGCATTTAATAATGCTAAGTCTTGTCCGGGATTAAATTGAAGATGAAAATTTGCGTATCTAGATAAATTTTGTTTTCTTGGGTCAATTACTATTAATTTAGATCCATTTTTTACAGCTTGCTTTATATATGAAGCGGCAACAGGATGATTTTGTTCAGGTCGAGCGCCAATGACAATAATGCAATCAGCATCCTTTACCGCAGTAAAAGGAGCTGTAACTGCTGCTGAACCTACTGATTGAAGCAATGCCGCAACAGATGAGGCATGACATAAACGAGTGCAATGATCAACGTTATTAGTCTTAAAGCCAGTTCTAATAAGTTTTTGAAATAAATACGCTTCTTCATTGGAACCTTTAGCTGACCCAAACCCAGCTAAAGTAGATGGTTGATTATTTTTTAATATATTTTTAAATTCATTTGAAGCGTATTGAATTGCTTCTTCCCAAGAAGCTTTTCTGAAATATTTATAAATTTGATTGTCTTCAATAGATAAATCCCAAGCTTTTGTAGATTTATCTATTCTAATCAAAGGTTCTTTAAGTCTTGAATTATTTGCTATATAATCAAAACCAAATCTACCTTTAACACATAATCGATTTTCATTTGCAGGCCCATTATAGCCGTTAACTGCAATAATTTTATCATCTTTTATACTAACTTCTGTTTGACAACCAACACCACAAAACGGGCATAAGCTTTTTATTTTAGTATCTGCAAAAGTAGTGTGAACATTACTATCATTTAGTAGATTACTCTCCATAATTGCTCCTGTTGGACAGGCCTGCACACATTCTCCACAACCTACGCAACTACTTAATCCCATAGGATCATTTAGATCAAAAACTGGGAAGGTCTCGCTTCCTCTACTTGCCATTCCTAAAACATCATTTACCTGGACGTCACGACATGCTCTTATACATAAACCACATTGGATACACGCATCTAAAGAAACGGTCATTGCTGGATGGCTTTTATCTACATTTGGAACTGTTTTAAAATCTTTTTTAGGAAAACGACTTTCTTTTATTTTTCTTAAATTTATCATTTCCCAGAAAGGACTTAGTTTATTATGAGATTTTTCTTTTTCAGGTTGATCTGATAGTAAAAGTTCTAAAACTAATTTTTGAGATTTTTCTACTTTTTTATTGTTTGTTATGACTTTCATGCCATCTTCTGGTTTTCTTATACAAGATGCTGATAAAACTCTCTCTCCCTTAACCTCAACAACACAAGATCTACAATTACCATCAGGTTTATAGCCAGTTTCATTATTATGACATAAATGAGGGATGAAATACCCTTCTCGCTTTGCCACTTCCCATATTGTTTCAAAATCCGAGGCTTGCACTTGTTTATCATTAATAAAAAAATTTATTCTATCAGTCACTTTATTTTATCTCTTCTGGAAAATATTTAATTGATGACAAAATTGGATTTACTGCAGCCTGACCTAATCCACAAATTGATGATGACTTCATAACTTCGCATAAATCTTCAAGCAAATTTATATCCCATTTTTTTTTATCCATTATTATTTCAGCTTTCTGACATCCAACTCTGCATGGAGTACATTGACCACAACTTTCTGATTTAAAAAATTTAATCATATTAAGGGCAACGTTTTTAATATCATCTTGATCAGAAATAACAACAACAGCTGCAGAGCCAATAAAAGTACCATAATCGTTCAAAGTATCAAAATCTAAAGGAACGTTATTAAGTGAAGCAGGTAATATTCCTGATGAGGCTCCTCCTGGTTGATATGCCTTAAAAATATGTCCTTGCAACATTCCGCCAGCACTATTTATTATATCAGAAATAGTTGAGCCTGATGGCAAAAGATATACACCTGGCTTATTTACTCTTCCTGAAACTGAATAACTTCTTAAGCCAATTCTATTATTTTTTATTACATCAGTAAAAATTTGCGGGCCATTTCTTAATATTTTACTTACCCAGTATAGAGTTTCAACATTATGTACTAAAGTGGGCCTTCCAAAAATTCCACATTGGCCAACATAAGGAGGTCGATGACGAGGCAACCCCCTTTTACCTTCAATACTTTCAATCATGGCACTTTCTTCACCACAAATATAAGCTCCAGCACCTCTTCTTAAATCTATATAATTTTTAGGAATAACATTATTTTTTTCTAAATTTAAAATTTCCTTTTTTAATATCTTTAAAACAGCTGGATATTCATCTCTTAAATATATAAAACATTTTTCTGCCTTTACTGCGTATGCAGCTAATAACATACCTTCTAAAAACATGTGAGGCTCTTTTTCTAAATAATGCCTATCTTTAAAAGTTCCAGGTTCACCTTCATCAGCATTTACAGCAATAAATTTTGAACCTTTTTCGGATGATACTAAATTCCATTTTCTTGCAGTATTAAAACCAGCTCCTCCTAACCCTCTTAATTCAGATTTAGTTAAATGATTGTACCAGCTATTTGATTTTTCAATTTTTTTAACTTTTGTTAAAGTTTTGTAACCACCTAGCAATATATAATCCTTGAAATCTTCATATTCTGGCATTTTCGGATGTATATCGTTGGTATCAATAGCTTTTTTAACCTTGTCTAAATTTGCATAATCAATATGATTATGACCTATCTCAACAGTTGGAGCTGTATAACATCTTCCCATACAAGGAGCTCTTAAAACCCTTACTTCATTAATGTTAAATTCATTTTCCAATATTTTTTTCAATTGATTTGATCCAGATAATTCACAACTCAGTGAATCACAAACGCGAATAGTAAACTTAGGTGGTATACTATCACCTTCCTTAATTACATCGAAATGGGCATAAAAGGTCGCAACTTCATAAACCTCTACCATGCTTAATTTTAATAAAGTAGAGAGTGAGATAATACTATCTTCAGAAATATGTCCAAAATTATCTTGTATTAAGTGAAGATGCTCTATCAATAGATCACGTCTTAATTCCAGTGGCCTCAATATTTTTTTAATCTCTTCGAAGTTTTTAATATTGATTTGTCTAGAATTCTTATGATTTAATATTTTTGCCATACTTGGTTAACTCTTTTTTTACTATTGTAATATTGCAATATCATATGCACTTACAATCTTCTTAGCATTCATTTTTACTTCATCAAGCATCATACCTTGTTTATATAAATTCGACCCTAATCCAAAACCTGATATATTAACATCTATCCAACTTTTAAAATTATTAATATCTATTCCACCAACTGCAATAGAAATAATGTCATTAGGTAACACAGAAGATAAAGCTTTAAAGTTATCAGGGCATAGTTGTGAGGCAGGAAAAAATTTTAATCCATCTGCGCCAGCGTTTAGAGCTTCGAAACATTCAGAAGCTGTAAAAACTCCAGGATAACTAAGTAAATTTAATTCCTTAGTTTTTTTAATCACTTCATCATTAGTATTAGGAGAGACAATAAGTTTACCTCCAACATTAGAAACTCGTGATACTTCATCAACATTTAAGACTGTTCCTGCTCCAAATAAAGCAGCGTCACCATGAAACTTTATCATTCTATCAATTGTTTCATATGGTTCTGGTGAATTTAAAGGAACTTCAATAATATTAATTCCTGCCTCTATTAAGACATCAGATACACTCTCAGCTTCTAAAGGGGTGATACCTCTTAAAATAGCTATTAAAGGTCGCCAAGGATGAAACACGTTAAGTTTATCAGACAATTTTACCTCTATATTCAATAATTATAAAAAACTTTTAAAATGAGTAAGCCCCTTGAGTATCATTTCTTCAGAATTACATTGCTTTAATGAAGATACTTTATTGTTTAAAGCATCACTGTATAATTCTGTTAATTCTGGGTTACCAATTATTACTACATCTTTTTTATTCCAAGCTTCAATACTACCAGCAAGTTCTAAACCTAATAGATATCCAGACAATCTAGATCTTGACTTTATACAAAGTTGATTATTAATTAGATCATCTGCTCTTAATTGAAACAACATACCGCTAAAAGTTTCTGGCTTTTCTATTATTAGATCAACAGATTTAAGAAATTCTAACTTGTCTAATTCTTTACAATTCAAACTATGAATTAAAACTGTATTTTGAGAAATAACTTCAAATAGTTCACCTGTCATATAAGTTTTAAATTTTTCAATTCTAGATTTATTTACATTTATCCATTTACAATGAGTGCCAGGCAAGCATATAGAACCAATAAAATTTGAATTTTCATAGAAGAAACCGGCAACTTGAGTTTCTTCTCCTCTCATAACATCAGGTGGATTGTTTTGAGCAACACCTGAATATATTTTTAGATCAAATCTATTATCTTTAGTTAATGGTGATATGAATTTTAACTTATCTAAATTACAAGGCACATTCTCATATGGAGCTTCGTCCCAACCTTGTCTTGAGCCAAGCATCCCACTAGCTAACACAAGTATCTTTTTATTTGGAACAAACCATTTTTCTATTAACTTTATAAAACTTATTTCAAAATTATCTTTTTTTACAAATTTCATTCCATCTTTCGAAAAAACTTGATCTAAAACTTTATTGTTTTTTATCAAATAGGCTCTAAATGTACTCGTGCCCCAATCAACAGCAATCCAACTATTCACTAATTTTTCCTTATTATAATTTAAAAGGTATTCTAATTAATAAATAGAAAGAGACAAATTAAAAAATTAAAGTATTAAATTTCTTAATTTATTCATAGCGTTTAATCTTTCAAAAATACTGAGAACTATAAATTTAATAAATACGTCTTCATTTTCAAAAAAAGATTATAATAAATCTAATTTTTCAATATAAAACGTAAGTTAAACATTTCACGTTTAGTGAAAGCAATAAAAAAATTATGCAGCTGGCACAGTCATTTTTAACTCTGAAGATGTTGCTTCTGCTTCATAATTATAAACAAATACACCAGCATACTGATTTTCCTTAAAAACAAATGTTTGTTTTAATTCTTTAATAAATTCTTCAGATGCATTCTCATATTTCTTTAATCTCTCAATTGTATCAAATTTAATGAATATAGAAAGATCTCCATCTTTACCAATCATGACATTCAATGCCTGAAATTTAAATTGAGAAATTTTTTTACCTAAATTATCTGAACAAAAAGATGCCGCAACTTTTGCTTCGGATACAGTTCCAAATTTATATTGATAAACTTTTGCAAACATTACAAAGCTCCTAACTTATCTAACATGCTATCAACCATTTTATTTGCTGCATCACCTTCAATTTTTATCTTATTTAAAATTTTTGTCTGAAGTCCCATTTTTTCTTGGAGTTCATTTCCTTTTAAACTTAATATTAAAGAACTATTATCACGGACACATAAATCATTCCTTAACAACTCAGATGCAGCTTTATCTGACAATGGAAGACCTGAACATAAATCTATAAAATGTTTAAAGTCATTTAAAGACGCATCAGTATTGTTTTCAGAAAACACATCAATGGAAGTAGAAATTTTCTGAGAAGTTAATTCTTTTTGTTCTGTTTGTGTATCTATTTGATGAGCAGCTCTAGAAATTAATTTCTCTATTAATAAAACTTTTTCACTACTAATTTCTTTTATTTCAGAAAAATTTAGTAAACAAAATGTTCCTAATGCATAGTTTTCTTTGTTAAGAACAGGGAAGCCTGTGTAACTCTTACATAAGCCTGCTTTGACATTAGGATGATTTTTAAAAGTATCATGTGCAGCTAAATCAAAAACTAATAATGGTGATGTTTCCAAAAGAACATATGAACATATGCTTTCTGCCTTATCACCCTTTCTATGCATTCCTGTTGAACCAGTTCCAATTTCTGAAATAACACATTGGTCTTTAGCGTCGAACAAACTAAATACCGCCGCTTCATATCCAGTTAAATCTTTAGCAATTTCACAATAAATATCAAAAAGCTTCACTTGATCTGTATCTATAATTCCAGTTTTAGCAACAGCTTTTGCTCTTCTACTTTCGTTTATAGGTGTTGGCGCTGGGGTCCATTCCATAAGTAACTCCATTCAAAAGTTAATACATATGTATATTTATCAATCAATTCACTTCTTTTTTCAATTACTTTATCTCTTTAAAAAAGGAATGCTATTTGTATTTGTATTTGTATTTGTATTAATATCTTCATTATTTTTTCTTAAAAAAAAGCAGCATATAAAATGCTGCTTTTATAATGATGTTATTTTATATTTACAGTCCAGTTTGAGATACTAATTTAGTTGTTAAATACGCATCCAATCCTTCAGGTCCACCTTCAGACCCATACCCAGAATCTTTAACACCACCAAAAGGTGTGTCAACAAGACCTAAACCATGATGATTAATAGACACTTGACCACTTTCTATTGCTGCGCCTAAATGCTGAGCGGTTTTCGCAGAATTAGTGTATGCATATGCAGCCAAACCATAATTAAGACGATTAGCTTCTCCTATGACCTCTTCTATACTACTGAAAGAATTTATCGGAGCCAGTGGTCCAAAAGGTTCTTCATTCATAATTCTTGAATCTTGGCTTACACCAGTCATAACTGTAGGTTCAAAAAAATAACCTTTATTTCCTTTTCTTTTACCTCCAGTTCGAATTTTTGCTCCTTTTTGAACCGCATCAGAGACAAAATCTTCTATGGCTGTTAATCTTCTATCATGAGCTAATGGACCCATTGTTACGCCTTCATCAAAACCATTACCTACATTCAATTTTTCTGCACTTTTAACAAAACCATCAACAAATTGGTCGTATACAGAATCATGAACTAAAAATCTAGTTGGAGAAATACAAACCTGACCTGCGTTTCTAAATTTATTTGCACTTAAAATTTTAACTGCTGCATCCACATCTGCATCTTCACAAACAATAGCAGGAGAATGTCCCCCAAGTTCCATTGTTACTCTTTTCATATGAGACCCTGCTAGCGCAGCTAATTGTTTTCCAACCGCTGTAGATCCAGTAAAGGTCACTTTTCTGACTATTGGATGAGATATTAAATACTCAGAAATTTCTGCTGGAATTCCATAAACAAGATTTATAGATCCTTTAGGCATTCCGGCTTCATCAAAAGCTTTAATTAATTCTGCAACACTTGCTGGAGTTTCTTCAGGGCCTTTAACAATTGCAGTACAACCAGCAGCAAATGCTGCTGCTATTTTTTTTACAACTTGATTCAATGGAAAATTCCAAGGTGTAAAAGCAGCGACAACACCAACTGGCTCTTTAAACACGAATTGATACACACCTTGTGCTCTTGATGGTATGATCCTTCCATATGCTCTTCTACCTTCTTCTGCATACCAGTCAATTGAATCAGCCGCACCTAATGTCTCTCCTTTAGCTTCAGCTAAAGGCTTCCCTTGTTCTAAAGTCATAAGAGTAGCAATTTTAACAGCTCTACTACGTATGATGTCAGCTGCTTTACGCAAGATTTTTGAACGTTCATAAGCCGAAACATTTTTCCAATCACGAAATGCAGTATCCGCTGCATTCAAAGCTATATCTAAATCTTCTTTTCTTGCATGCGAAACTTTACCTATAACTTCTTCTGTTGCTGGGTTAATGATTTCAAGACTTTCTTTTGACATAGCCTCTCTCCATTCTCCATTAAGAAAAAGTTGAGTATTTGGATATTCTTGTGACATTCTTTACGCTCCCTGATGTTTATATAAATTAGATAGATATTAGATTATAGTTAGTTCTTAAAATTCAAATAACAAGTTAATATAATTAAATTTTTACTTTATTCACTATCCTTTAAAGCAATTGGAAATGCTTTTTCAAATAAATCTAAATCTTTATCTAACCCTGCTGTTACTCTTATACATCTATTTTGAGGATATGAATATGGCATTCTTACAAAAACTCCCTGACGTATTAGATTTTGTAAAACTCTTTTTGCAAACTGATCATCTTTGCAACAATCTATTGCAATAAAGTTAGTATGCGAAGGAATCACTTTACAATTATTTTTTATAGCAATATCTGTAATTCTTTTTTTAGATAATTGTACTTTTGATATGACGTTGTTAATAAATTGATTGTCCTCTAAAGAAGCTAATGCACCTACTTGAGAAATTCTAGACATACCAAAATGATTTCTTACTTTTTCAAAATTTAAAATTAATTCTTTTGAACCAATTCCATAACCAACTCTTGCACCCGCCATTCCGTAAGCTTTAGAAAAAGTTCTCATCCTAATTACGTTTTTAATATTAGGAGAAATATCAGGAATTAATTCTGAAGAAACAAAATCAACATATGCTTCATCCAAGCATAACAATGTTTCTTTAGGTAGATTCTTAATTAAATTTTTAATAAAAGAAACTGAGTTTAACGTGCCCATTGGATTATTAGGATTAGATACGTATAATATTTTGGCTGAAGTTTCTTTAGCCTTTGATAATAATTTTTTTAAATTCTCAGTGTCATCTTTAAACTGTACCTTGTGAAGAGTTCCACCAAATCCTTCAACGTGATAGTTAAACGTTGGGTAAGCTCCATCAGTAGTTACAACGTTATCGCCTTTTTCAACAAACAACCTTGCTAAGTACCCTAATAAACCATCAATACCTTCACCAACTATTATATTTTCAAATTCAACACTATGTTTTTTTGCTAAAGCTACTTTTAAGTCATAATTCTCTGGATCACCGTATTTCCAGGCATGACTTACTTCATTTTTCATGGCTAATGATGCTTTTAATGAAGGTCCAAAAACACTTTCATTTGCACCAATACGAGCATCGAAAACTTTATTTAAAGCTCTCTCTTGAGCTTCTGGTCCAACAAAAGGAATTGAGGATGGAAGCTTTTCTAATATTTTGGTATATTTCAGATCCAAATAAAACTCTCCATTTACAATAAATAAAAAAGATTATTAACATATTTAATTCATTATTTGCAAATAAGAATTATTATTGATGAAGATTTTTTTTATCAATATTGTATGTTTGCATAGCTGTTTTTGCAAAAAGAAAATTCTTTTCATCTAATGAAAATTTTTGAACAATTTTTTTAAAGTTAAAGAACAAATTGTCAAAAGAAATATTAATACTAGAAACAGGGAAATTACTTGCAAACATACATCTTTTAGGTCCGAAAAAGTCTATTAATTCAAGAATTATTTCCCTATTTTGTAAAAAATTCCAATTTTGTCCTTTTACTCCAAATTCAGATAGTTTTATATAAGTGTTAGGTTCTTTTGACATTGCTTTAACTCCTGATCTCCAAAAGTCCATTCCTTCCTTACTTCTATCCCACGGGAACCCTGCATGGTTAATAATTACTTTAGTGTTAGGAATTAATCTAACTATTTCAACAGCTTCTTTTAAATGCCAACAAGGAATTCTTAAGTCATAATTAAGATTGTATTTTTCTAATAATTTTAAACCTTTTCTCCATTTTAAATCTTGCATAGAACCATCTTGTAAAACTTCTTTAGAAGATGAAGAAAATCGAACTTTAGGCTTTGATCGTATACCTTTAACTATATCAAAGCTTGCTTGTTCAGCAATTATTGCTTCAGAGTTATGTCTATCAAACCAGGCATGACCTACAATAACCGTTGGGAATTTATTTATTTTTGATAGATCATGTAACCACTTCGTCTCACCAATCTGATCTTCTCTGTTCCATTCAGCTTCACAATGAATTGTTCCAATAACGTTGTGATTTTGTGCATCCTTCGTATAATTAACTGGAAGATAATTTTTTCTAATTTTACTATAGTCTCCTAAAAAAAAATCTTTATCTATTTTATCACATAAAAAAGGGTAATAATTTTGATCAAGGTTCCATAAATGATGGTGGGCATCTATTATTTCAATATCTTTATCCATAAATTATATCTTTTAACTACAATTATTTATTAATTAAATCAGTGAAATAAAAGCTATATTATTTTTATTTTACTATCAATTTTTTATTAGTTAGTGCTAAAAAAGAAGAAATTATAGAGATCCCGGACATAATAAATAAAGCTAATAAACATACATAAAAATTTACAGCTCCTCCAAAAAAAATAATCAAAAAACCTGCTAAACCACCCACTCCAACTTGTACAGCTCCCATTAATCCACTGGCCGCTCCTTTATTTAGGTTTGAGGAGTTAATTGCACCCGTCATACTATTCGCAACAGCAAAACCATTTGAACAACCAAATAAAACGCATATTAAAGATAAAGACAAAGGTCCATATATACCTAAATATGTATTTAAAAAAAATAGTGAAACTGTAAATAATGAACAAACTGTTCCAATAAAACACATTTTCTCTAACCCAACTTTTGGGCTAAATTTTCCATTAATTATATTCCCAAAAATATAACCCATTGAAGTCATAGAAAACCAAAAACCAAACTCAGATATGCTTACACCTTGTCTAGAGAATTCATATGGCATAAAACCATTCATTGCAAAAAACATAGATGTCTGCATAGCTGTTGTTATAGTAAAGCATCTAAATAAAGAGTTTTTTATAAGATTTTTATAGACAACAAACACATTTAGAAAAGTTATGTTTTCAGATTTTTTTATTAATGTTTCTTCAAGAATCAAAGACATAAATACTATTAAAATTAGACTTATAAAACCTAGAGTAATCAAATTAGAACGCCAACCTAAAAACTCAGCTAAAATACCTCCAAATATAAAACATAGAATCGGTATAATTGCCATTATAGCTGTCATTTTTGACATTTGTTTGGCTGCTTCTGCTCTTTCAAAACAATCACTAAGTATTGTTCTCCCAACAGATAAACAAGCAGCAGCTCCAAATCCTTGTATACACCTAGATAATAATAAAAACTCAATATCTGCTGAAAAGGAAGCAATAAAAGCAGAAATACTATAAATAAAAGCACCTAATAATAAAATTGGTTTTCTTCCATATTTATCAGAAAAAGGACCAGTAATAATTTGACCTGCTGCTAAAAATAAAAAGTAGAGTGTGAGAATTAATTGAGTGTCTGAAAAAGAAATATTCAAATCATCTTTTATAAGAGTTAATGCTGGTGAGATTATAGTCATTCCTATAACGGGAACAGCAACAATCACAGCCAACAAATTAATATTTGGCTTTGCCAATTATTACCACCAATCTGAAGAGTTAATTTTTATTGAAGTTCAACTTCGTGAACCTCAATGACGTTTCCATCTGGATCATAAAAGAATATTTGCTTCCATCCAGCAACAGCGGTTTCTCCCCAATCAGAATAATTAACTTCTAATTTATCAAGATGATTTTTAAAAGCTTTTAAATCATCTGTTCTATATGCTATGTGACCTTTATCTAATGGATTTACAGTATGTCCAGTTTTAAAACATACATCTAAATCTTTTTCTGCAAGATGGGTTTGTATCTTTCCGTCAGTAACAAAAGCAACTTCTCCTGAATAACCTTTTTTCTTTTCTAAAATAGGCAACCCTTGCGTCTCAGTTTTTAAATTCATAACATTTAGATAAAAATCATTCATTTTATCAACTTTATCTGTTGATAGATTAATATGATGTAATTGAAGTTTCATAGATATAGCTCCAGATTAAATAACTTAAATATTATAAAACATAATTGAATATTTTTTATTCAATCTTAATATTGTATTATTAACAAGTTAAAAAATAAATTGATTTGTTAAAATTAAAAATTATTTTATTTGCATTAGAGATTAATGGCGAGAGTGACGAGACTCGAACTCGCGACCTTCGGCGTGACAGGCCGACGCTCTAACCAACTGAGCTACACCCCCTAAACGGATCAATGTATTTGATAAAGGTAGAAAATGCTTTGGTCAAGAAAAGAATATAAATTAGTTGATATATATTAATTTAATTAGTTTTCTTTAGAAAAGTAGTAAATACAAAATATTTGGATGAAATCAATATCTCAATTAACACTCCAAAAATAATGGTACTAATAAGTGTGTTAGTAAAAAAAGGAATAGCCATTACATAACACTTAATTAGTCCTTGAATATTTGATTCGTAGAAAGAACTTGTTAACCAAACGCCAAAATTAGAAATTAGAAAGAAAATTAAAGCTCCCGTAAAAGCAAGTAATAACCTAGTTACTTTTCCTTTTGCTAATTGTGACAATAATCCAACCAGAGCTAAACTACTCCAAGTCCATATTAAAAAACTATGAAATTCTATAAAATAATCTGTTACTGCAAAACCAAGGATAAAAAAAGGTATAGACCATAGTCCAAAAAAAATTGGTAAATATAGGCTTAGCGCAATTACAGGAGTAAAATTAGGCGGATGTGGAATTACTCGAAATAAAAACATTATTCCAACACATCCTATAAAAATAAGAAAATTATTAACTGTTTTATTAAAACACATAAAATATTACCTAAAAATCTGTTTTAAAACCCAAATAGATTGCTCTACCAGAAGTATTATAGCCTCTATTTACAACATAATCTTCGTCAAAAATATTTACAACTGATAAATTAAATTTAGTTTTGTTATTAACTTTGTAATTAGCTTTCAAACCAAAAAGTGTATAACTTGGCAACTCAACTTTACTTGTATCGTATGAACCTTCAGAATAACTTAAATTAGTATTTAAATTAAAATCTTTATTAAAAATATAATTTAAAGATCCTGATATTGAATATCTAGGAAGCAATATATTTTTTTTATTGTCTGAAGTTTTCTTATGTGTTGTTACGAATCCAAAATTAGAAAATAATTTTTTTCCTAATTTTGATTTTATAGTACCTTCTATTCCAGAGATATTAGTATCACCATCCGCATTATAATAAATATAAGTGCCAGAAGCTGACGATATCAAGTT
>Ga0114996_10003129_pt1 | contig 20809 bp, 21 predicted proteins | sample ArcticOcean_MG_C_4_FD_87039 | JGI IMG/M metagenome (GOLD analysis project Ga0114996, IMG submission 87039) | Marine microbial communities from western Arctic Ocean - ArcticOcean_MG_CB4_134 | ecosystem: Environmental > Aquatic > Marine > Oceanic | place: Arctic Ocean: Canada Basin | collected... | reverse complement strand
GATCGCCGATGCAGTCTGAGCCACACTTCACATCTGTTCGATCGGGGTGATGCCGACCGCTTCGCAGCCACGGCGCAGGTGGTCGCGGGCGAGTTCGGAGAGGAACAGGTTCTGCAGGTTGACCCCGTCATCCTCGATGACGTAATTCTCATGGTAGAATCGATTGTAATCGGAGGCGAGCCCTGAGAGCCAAGCGCAGAACAGATTCGGCCGAGCCAGTTGGATTGTGGTTTCAAGTTCATCCTGCATTCGGGCCATCCTGCGAATCAAAGCGACCGCGGTCTCGTCCAGACTCTTCGTATCGAGTTCGTCGGGTAGTTCGACTTCGCCCGCACGGCGAGAAATCGAACAGGCTCGGGCATGGCTGTACATGATGAAGGGTGCACTGTCCGCTTCGAGGCTGAGCGCTTCCTCCCAGCGGAAGGTGATGCCTTTCTCGGGTGAGATGCGGGCGATGTTGAAGCGGGTCGCACTGACACCGACCGCCTCTGCGATCCTTTCGGCATCCGCATCTGAGATGTCGGCGCGGATGCTCTTGACGACTTCGAGCGCCCGGGCCTGAGCCTCGTCGAGCAGGTCATCCATGTAGACGACGTTTCCCTTTCGCGTCGACATCTTGCCGTCGGCCAGCTTCGTGAAGGCGTAGAACACCACCTCCGGGGCTTGGATGCCGAGTTCCTCAAGTGCGATGCTGACCTGCTTGGATTGCAGCTTGTGGTCCTCGCCGAGGATGTTCAGAAGACGAACGGAACGCGTCCACTTGTGTTGATGATAGGCCAGGTCACGGGTTGCGTACAGGCTGCTGCCATCTCCTCTTCGATAGTAGAATCGCGTCGATTTACCGGCGATTCCCCTCGATTCGAGTTCGAGGTAATGCGCTCCGTTCTCGGCGGTGTCGTGCAGTTCACTTTGCGCGAGTTGGTTCATCAGGACCTCGACCGAACCATCGACGATGAATCTGGACTCCTTGGTGAAGGAATCGAATCCGATGCCCAGCCTCGCCAGCGTCTCGAGCATGCCATCGAGCACCGGCTGATAGGCGGCTTGGAAGCGGTTGAGCACGTCTTCATCCGCTTCTTCGGAGAGTTGCACAAGTTCGGTCACACCCGCATCGACCTCTTCGGCCTGCGCTCTGAGCAGATTCGCAGCCTGATACCACAACACCCGAGCATGGTCCGCTTTTCCAGAATGTCGACTCTTCTGGACCTCGATCTCTCCTTCAACCAGAAGCGCATCCACTCGGTCCTGAGTAAGGTTCTCCAATGCCCAGCACAGGATGCCGACCTGCTTGCCCATGTCGTCGACGTAGTATTCGGCGGTGACTTCGTGGCCTGCGGCCCGGTGGAGTCGGACAAATGTGTCGCCGAGAACGGCATTTCTGGCCCGTCCGACGTGGAACGGGCCGTTCGGATTCGCCGAGGTATGCTCGATCAAGACCGCGCCTTTCGCTGGTGAAGCGGCATTCAACTGGGCATAGAGCCAATCCACATTGGCTTTGATGTTGACATAGGGCCCAACCGCACTGACGGTGGCGAATGAAAGCGGGAGGGCCTCTGCAATTCTTGACGCCGCTTCATCAGGGCTGCATCCAAGTTGTTTGGCGAAGGGGAAACAAGGCAAGGCAAGGTCACCTTGATTGGCTTCCTTGGAACGTCCGAGCATCTTCTTCCAGAAGTCGCCCTGGATGCCGACCGCCTGCATGGCCGCCTCGAGGGCGGGTAAGACTTCCTCGGCCAATACGCGCACGTCATCAACTCCAGGCATAGCGCAGAATCGCGCCGATGCCACCGAATCCCTGCATCAGGGTCGAGCCTTCCTCGGTATCCATCGAGATGAGTTTGACATTGGAAGAGGAATGCCCGGCCAACTCGGTGAGTTCATCCATCAGACTGATCGTGTTCTCCGGATCATCGCGAATCTGGTCGGATGCCGCCTTGCATTCTGGACAGGCCGGCATCTCGGTGATTCGGTCGACCGTGACGCTCCAGCCGTGATCGCATTGCCTGCAGGTGTAGGCCTGACGTGTCTTCTTGAGGCCTTCACTGAGCAGCAGGATGTCGACCGCGCCTTGTTCCAGCGCGGCTCGAATCATCATCTCACCATAGGTCGCCTTGGGGTGTGCGCGCATAATTTCGGCGAGGAATCGATCGACGAGTTGTCGTTCCGCATCGAGCTCGATCTCGTGCATCATTCCGCCGGCGCGCTGCACGAGTTCGCGAAGGCCGGATTCATTCGAGTATCCGACATCGAAGTGAGGACTGCAGATGAGTTTCTGGATCTCGTGATGGAAATAATCGTTCTTGACAACGAAATCCTTGGTATGGCCCGGACCGCCGATGATGATGCCTTCCATATCCGGAATCTGAGGCAACCAGTAGGTATTCGCGTGCTCCGTCACCCGCTTGAAGAATTTGTGTGCCGCCTCCTCGATCAAGCGCTCGAATCGCTGCGCTGACTGGCCGCCCTGCCTGTGCTTGCCCATGATGTTGGATTCAAGTTCCTCCTGGCAATGGACACTTTTTCCGCTGGCGAGTCCATAGGCGGCCTCGCCGCGGTCAATGACCATCAGCCCATAGCAGGTCTTGTCGATCAGCATGTCCTCGAGTTGGCTGACCTCGAAGGTGCTGTCACAGCGGTATCGGAATGACTTGAAGGGTTCAGGCGGGTCATCGAGGATGATGGACGTCATGCGTGTCTTGTTATTGCCGATGATGACGTGACCGGTGAAGATGGCGATTCCATTCTCCGGCGTCTGACGCATCTGATTGATGGCACTGGCTGCAGATTCAATCGCATCGGAGACGTGCTTCCGGGTCAGTTTCGATTTGATGTTTGAGGCCTGCCCAATCTCCTGAGCGAGCTGTTGGCGCACATCGTGGATCGCGCGGTCAGGGGGGATGATGACAGTGACCAGTTCAGTGCCCATGCCGCGCATGCTCTGCAGTTCCTCGAGCGCATTCTTAGCCCTGAGGCGGCGCTGCTGCTGTTCGAGTTCATCGGACATGCCTGCGCCTCTGATGTGGGCGACTGTTCGGCCCTCTTCAATCCTGTCGCCCGCACCGCCACGCCGAAGGCGTCATGAAGCGTGGGCGCCGCGCTCGGTGCGATGAAGGCACCCGTCATCGTCGCGCTGGGTGGAAGCCTGCTGCGCCCTGAGGTTGCGCAGCGCCATCTGTGGCTCGCCGACGTCTGCGACATTCTCTCAGGTTGCAAGAACCCGGTCGGTCTGGTCATCGGTGGCGGAGCGCCTGCACGAGAGGCGATCGCACTGGCACGGCCGATGCTCAGGGATGTAGCAGCACTCGATGAGATTGGCATCGCTGCGACGAGATTGAACGCGATGATCGTGGCGCAGGTGCTGACCGAGGCTGGATTGGATGTCTGTCCAGGCATTCCATCCGATGTGAACTCGGCTTCGCGAGCGCTGACTTCCCATTCGGTGGTCGTCATGGGCGGAACGAGGCCCGGCCATACCACCGACAATGTCGCGATTCGGCTGGCGATCGCTTCTGAAGCCTCTCGCTGCTTAATTGCGACCAATGTCGACCACGTCTACTCCTCCGATCCACGTTCAAATGCAGATGCGCGTCCTATAGAATTGATGACGCTTCGAGACCTGCAGAAAATCGTCGGGCCACCCGTGCATGGAGCCGCAGGAGGTTCCGGCGTGGTCGACCCGATTGGGGTGCAGGCCGCGATTGATCATTCCATGCCTTTGGCCGTGCTCGACGGGCGCGAGACCGACCGGTTGAAAGCCGCGTTGAACGGAGAGCCATTCGAAGGGACGCGCATCGAGGTGGAATGACGTGGCGAGTAAAGAGAAACTTGCGGATCAGATTCGCGCAAACGTCTCCCGCGCCAGCGAGGGCGAGAAGAAGAGCAAGGGCAAGGGCACAGGCCTACCCAAGTCGGCGAGTTCGAACAGTTATGTCGCTCCTCACCGCCATTGTCTAATCTGCTACGTCCCGATCGTCGTCAAACGCGACCCGCCGATCTGTGGCGATTCCAAATGCTTCGAGGAATGGGAGAATCGCGAGCGACAGCGGAAACGCTGGAATATCCTGCTCTATGTCGCACCGGGCATCATGGTGCTGGCGCTGATTATTCCGATGGCCATGTCAAGAGGGTGATTCGATGTCGATGATGGTGCGCGTCCTCTCCGTCCTGCCCTTCGCGACCGGTACGCTCTGTCTGCTGCTCGTGCTCGGTTCGTTGTTCGGATTCGCCTCGGGCACGATCGTCGACGAAGCGACCGCCCTGCCCTGTGTCGGCACGCCTCAGGATGAGTGTGCCACGGGCATGTCGGAGTCCGATCTCGAGGTGCCCAGCGCATTCTTCCTACTCGATGTCCAGCTTGAGATCTCGATCGAACTCGAGGAGCAGGCGTGGATTGGCGTGGTCGACGCTGACCATGCCAGGACCTGTCCGCCCGACGAGACGGGCCTGACGGAATGCACGGCTGGAGATTACACATTCCTTGCCGGCGGACCGGATAGCAGTGGCACGGTCAAGCACTCTCTCGAACCGGGTGAACTTCGCTTCGTGACCGGCGGCCATGAGGGTTCCACCACCCTCGATGATGGTTCCGTGACCACAGAGTGGTCTGTCCACCTCGCGACCTGGTTCTCCATCCTGCTCGCCTTCGTCGGCATCGGACTATGCGTCTCCGGTTTGCACATGGCCTTCCCGATGGTTGCCAATATCCGAAAGGCATGAGCGGTGCGAGCCGTTCAAGAACCGGACGCGGGTGGCATGGCCATGAGCGGCTTCTCTTGTGCGGGCTGTGGATTCCAGATTCGGCTCGAGGGACTCGAGCCTTCGCTCGGTGAGCGCAAGGTCTACTGTGTCCGATGTGGCCACGTGACGACGATTTGATCGCGCTCAGACGCTGTCGTCATTGACCTGCCAGTTCTCGGGCAAAGTGAGCGGATCGTGCTCCATGTTCTCGCCGATTCGCTCGACGATCTCATGGCGCAGCCGAGCGATTCCCGCGGGGGTGGTCGCACTGATCACGAGGTGGCCGCTGTCCGGATTGCGAATCTCAGGGATGGGGCCATCGGGATTCTCTGCAAGGTCCGCCTCCATCTTGCAGACCGCTGCCCAATCATCCGCGTCGATCGACTCGATCAGGTCACCCTTGCCATCGATGACGATTAGCGGAGTCTGTGGCAACAGGCTTGCGACCTCTGTCAACAGATTCTCCTGAGCCTCGCGACTGGTGCCGCCAGCCTCGGAGGGGTCCATCAGGAATAGGCAGAGATCGCCGACGTGTTCGAGCGCGGCAATCGCCTGCATCTCAATCGGATTGCGTTCCTCCATCGGCCGATCGAGCAGACCCGGTGTGTCGACCAATTGGTAACTCAGTCGACGATCGATGAAATGGCCGACATGAAGTTGACGCGTGGTGAAGGGATAGGCGGCGATCTCGGGCTTCCCGGTCGACATCGAAGCGATCAGAGCCGATTTCCCCACATTCGGGGCTCCGGCGACGACCACACAGGCATGGGCCGGGTCGATCATTGGCAGACTTCGCAGCGTGTCGCGTGCATCGCGCAGGAAATCGAGATTGTCCGCAATCCTCCCCATGATGCTGGAGATGCGCCCATAGGCCTCGCGACGCGCCTCGTGCATGGGTGGGATGTTGACCATTCGGCGCAGTTTCTTCTCGTTCTGATTGCCGATCTGCTGGCACATGTTCGCCGCCCACTGGCAGGCGCCCAGACTCTGGCGATAGTCATCACAGCCGACCGCGGCCTCGACCATCGAGACGTCGAATAGGGACATCCGATTCAGACTGGGCCAACGTTGAACCCATTCGAGCAAGGTGGTCGACAGCGTGTCTCCAGCGGACTGGACCATGCGCTTCATCTGCTTGCGCGTGCGGTAGAGCGGGTCTCGGTCGACCACGAGGTCACCGGCTTTCCTAGCCCGATTGAAGGCCTTGTCGAGCAATTCCTCCACGGTCAGAACCGTCGGAATGCTTCGCCAGACCACCGTCATCCTCACACGCCTCCAACCCTGCCGCGTCGTCCACCCCTCTTCAAACAAGGGGCTCGTCCATACCCATCGGTTCAAGTGCCACGGACACCTCGTGGATTCGATTCAGATGGTAGGTAATTCTCCTGAACTCCCGGATTGGGCGCTCTCGATGTGGGAGGCGCTCGGCAAGCCGGATGTCAGCCATGATGTGTTGATCGGCCCGCTGATTGACCGGCGCGCTGGCCTGCGCCGCGACGACCTGGTCGAGGTTCTTCTCGACGTTCGCGCCCTGCCTGAGGGTGCTGATGAATGGGTGCGCGGTCGCCTGGTCGGCACCAACAAGATGAGCGTTGAGATCCTCGATGTGGATGGCACCTATCGCTACATCACGCGTGATGTCATCGTCGAGGTGCGGCTCATCGCTCACCTTCGTCCGGCATACATCGATGATTCCGAGTTGCTCCACTATGAGCGAGAGGACCAGAAGCGACGTACCAAGCTGCACGAGGATGTCGAGAAGAGGACCAAGGGAACCGATGATGGCCACCTCTGGGGCTGAGCCGATGGCGCTCCACCCCGACTGGACGATTGTCGACGGGCATCACCTCGAACGGATTTGGCAGTTCACCGACTTCGCCAGCGCGCTTGAATTCGTCAACAAGGCCGGTGCGATCTGCGAGGCGCAGAACCACCATGCAGACTTCGAATTGAGTTGGGGAAGAGTGCTGATCCGCACCTGGAGCCACGACATCGATGGCCTTTCGGATCGCGATACCCTACTGGCTGAAGCCATCGATGCGTTGGAGTGAGAACGATGGAGCCGGGCTATGATCGCCATGTCTTCATCTGTGCACATGAGAGACCCCCCGGCTCGAGCAGAGGCTGCTGCAGGGAGAAGGGCAGCCTAGAACTCATGAGCGCGATCAAGCGCGCGGCCAAGGCGGAAGGGATTCCGAACATCCGGGTCCAAAAGTCGGGCTGCCTCAATTTCTGTGAACACGGAATCTCATGCGTGGTCTACCCCGAGGGCGTGTGGTACACCCTGACCGGAGAGGCCGACATCCCCTTGATTCTCGAGCATCTGCGAACCGGAACGGTCACTCCGCACCTCCTGATGAGATTGGAGGACTGAGGTTGAGGCGAGTGGTCTATACCCGCCGAGGTGGATTGGAGGCCATCGGAATTGTCGAGGAGGATGAACCTATTCCTGGCAAGGGCCAGATTCGTATCGAGGTCCATCGGGCCGGCATCAACTTCGCCGATCTGATGATGCGCCAAGGGCTCTATGGCGCCGCGCCCGACTTCCCGTTCACACCCGGATACGAGGTCTCTGGAATCGTCTCAGAACTGGGGCAGGGAGTGACGGCTCACGCCGTCGGTGACCGGGTTGTTGCGATGACCGGTTTCGGCGGCTACGCCGAGCAGGTCGTGACCGACTCGGACCGGGTCTGGGCCTTGCCCGAACACATCTCCTTCGATGCGGGCGCGGCGATGCCCGTGACCTATCTGACAGCCTACCACATGCTGGTCCACTTGGGCAATTTCCAACCTGGGGATTCGATTCTCGTCCACCACGCTGCAGGAGGGGTGGGCACGGCGACCGCGCAACTCGGCAAGGCGCTCAAAGCTGGTGCAATCTACGGAACAGCATCGGATGGCAAGGCGGACTTTGTTCGAGAACACGGCATGATCCACATCTCGCGCAGCCAAGATTTCGTCCAAATCGTCAAGGATGAGGTTGGTGGCGTCCACCATGCGCTCGATCCTGTCGGTGGAAAACATCTGATGGATTCCTACCGCGCGTTGCGCAGTGGCGGCAGACTCTACGTCTTCGGCGCCTCATCCGCGGTCTCAGGCGAGAAGCGGTCGCTGTGGGCTGCTCTGAAGATGTGGCGCACGATGCCAAGATTTGACCCGCTGAGGATGATGAACTCGAACAAAGCCGTGTTCGGCGTCCACATGGGAATGTGGAAGGATGAGGCGGTGATGCGCGCTCAGATGGAAGCCCTCGCCACGATGTTGAGCATCGGTGTGATTGACCCTATTGTCGACTCAGTCTATCGATTCGAACAGGTTGCCGACGCTCAGAAACACATCCATGACCGCGGCAATCGCGGCAAGGTTCTGCTCGACTTCAGCCCAATCAGAGCTTGACGGGGCGGGTTCCACCACAGGCCTGGCACTTGAGCAGGGTGGTGCGATCCGCCTTGATGAACGAGGTGTCGGGAGCGTTGCACTGGTGGCATAGAATGTACATCTTGACATAGGCCACGATGCGTTCCTTGATTCGACGCGGTGGGATGCGTCCCTTGAGCAGGATTCGACCCTTCTCACGGGTACCGCTCGTCCCCAGTTCATTCTGCAGGAATTGGTAGACGTGGTTGGCATCGCGATCCATCATCGATACCAGGTCGCCGAAGTTGCGCAGGATGGTCTGGCTGCCCTCGATCATGACGTCGGGCTCAGGCAGAGACCAGCGACGGCGCGAGGAGATGTCCGTGGGGATCTTCGCGTGCGCTCGCTCGAGCAGTGACTCGTAATCGAAGTCCGTCATCGACCCGCCGACCCGGAGCCCCTTCTTGAGACCACCGACAGAACCAATGCTCGCCGTCACGGCCCCGCGGACAATGTCCGATGTGTTGAAGGTCCGCGTGGCCCGCATCCATGAGGCGGCCAAATTGCCCGAGAAAGGCAGTGATCTGGCGGCGGGTTTCGACCTGCACTCCGTCGAACGCATCGAGGTTGTGAAGGGTCGAACCGAGATGCTGCCGACCGGTCTCGTGCTGGCGATACCGCCCGGATGGGAAGGCCAGGTGCGCTGCCGCTCGGGTCTCGGCAGAAAGGGACTGATCCTGCCCAATGGTGTCGGGACGATCGATGCCGACTATCGCGGCGAACTGCTGGTTCTCGCCCATTGGATTGGACAAGCCGATTCCTTCGTCGTCGAGGCTGGCGAGCGCATCGGTCAACTGCTAATCAAGCGCGTGCCCGACATCCGATTCGTCGAGGTCGAGCGTGAGGAACTCGACACCACAGAGCGCGGCGATGGTGGTTTCGGCAGTACTGGGCGTTTCTGAGCGATTCCGGTGCCAAACCGAATATCACTGGAAGTGAACGATGCGGAATCCTCGGTGCTGGAGGCCGGTTCGCATTATGCGCCGGTCGGATGCCCGACGGGCGGTGAATTGATAGTGGACCGCCGGGTAGATGGTTTTGGTTCCCATGGCGCTAAGCATAGATGAACTCCGTGAGAATGTGACCGAATTGGTCGATCAGGGCTTGAACACCCAGCAGATTGCAGATGAACTCTCGATTTCACAACGCACTGTGAAATGGCTGCAGACCGGCGCTTCTGCTGCCGACAATCCCGATGATGTCCTCATCGGCTGGCGTACGATCGGTGTGCGGCCGAACCGCATCGAGGCAATCGGTTCGATCATGGCTGACGTGGTCTTGGAGGAAGTCGATCAGATCGATACGATTGTCGGCATCAGCCTCAACGGCATCCTGTTCGCCAACTCGATCGCGGCCCATCTCGAGCTCGACGTCGCCATCTTCCGTTCGGTCTCCGAAGCGGGAGACGGTCACCTGTCGAACAAATACGGCCATGTGGCGGGACGCAGAATCGTCATCGTCGATGACCTGTTCTCGACCGGTGAGACGATGCGTCGAACCATCGATACGTTGCAGGCCGCAGGTGCTGACATCGCTCTGTGCATCGTTCTGGTCAACAAAACCGAGGACAATGCGGTCTCTGGAGTCCCGATGCGTGGCCTCATCCGTGCTGTGCGCATCTGAGGTGAAACACCAATGCATTGGGCGGATGTCATCGCCGAGCGACTTGCAGAGCAAGGCGATTCCCATGTCATCGCAACCGGCATCACTCCTTCCGGCCCAATCCATGTCGGAAACATGCGTGAGGTCCTGACGGCAGACCTAATCACGCGCGCCTGTGAGGATCTCGGACTGTCAGCTGAAATGATCTACATCGCCGATGATGCCGACCCGCTTCGAAAGGTGTATGGCTTTCTTGACGAGGCGGTCTATAGCGAATACGTCGGTCAGAGTCTCGCCGATATCCCCGCGCCTGATGGCGAGGGGTCCTATGCGGACCACTTCCTTGCACCCTTCTTCGCCACGCTCGATGAACTGGGCATCGAGCGCCGGGTCGTTCGCGCCTCCGAGGCCTATCGTGACGGGCGCTACGCCGAAGGTGCCCAAGCCTGCATCGAGAAGCGCGATGAGATCCGCGCCATCCTCGACAGCGTCCGCAGGGACCCGTTGCCAGAGTCTTGGTTCCCCTACAATCCCGCTGATCATCACGGCAGCCAACACGATGTTCGAGTCACAGGATTCGAGGGGCCCATCGTCAACTGGGTGGCATCGGATGGTACAGAAGGTTCCTCAGATGTGCGCAAGGGGGAGGGCAAACTCCCGTGGAGACTCGACTGGGCTGCACGGTGGATGTGGAACGGTGTGACCTGCGAGCCCTTCGGCAAGGACCACTCCGCAGCCGGTGGCTCCTGGGATACCGGCACTCGCATCGTCGAACTTCTCGGTGGAAAGGCACCCCTCGGCGTTCGATACGAATGGATCATGCTCAAGGGACGCGGCGCGATGTCCTCAAGTGCTGGAAACACGGTGTCCGGGCGAGAATTGCTCGACCTCGTTCCACCTGAGATCATGCGCTTTATTATCAGCCGAAACAAGCCTTCCAAGGCCTTCGACTTCGATCCCGGGGCGGGTCTCATCGCTACCGCGGATGAATACGAGCGGCTCGAGACCCGTTACCATGCCGAGATCAAGGCGTTGGGACACCACACCCTGGATTCAGAGATGGACCGCAAGACGGCTCAGAAAGCGGACCTCGGCCGAGGATTCGAATTCGCTCAGATCGACCGCAGTGGAAGGACACAGGGAGATACGGGGTTGAACGTCTCATTCGGCCACCTCAGTCTGCTCTGTCAGGTGCGGGCATCGGATGAGGCGGTTCTCGAATCTCTCGGCAAGGATGATGCGAGGCTCAGAGATCGAATCCGGCGCATGCGCAACTGGATCGCTTCCGACTTCTTCCCCGAGGAAAGTCGAATCGTGCTTCGTGCAACCTCAGTCGATGCCGTGGACCGGGCACTGTTGCTCGGGGTGCGAGAGTTCATCTCAGCCGTCGAATGGCAAGCCTCTGAAATCCAGAATGGCCTCCCCGATGTGGCGAAGGCGCTTGACCTGCCGGTACGAGATGTCTTCCGCGTCACCTACCAATCTCTGCTCGGAAAATCCCGAGGGCCACGGGTGGGCACCCTGCTCGCCGCGTTCGACCGGAGAACCGTCCTCGATACACTGGATTCGGCGCTCGATTGAGTTCTTTAGAACAGAGAGTAAGCATCCCCACAGAGCGCACGCTTGAAAACCTCGGATGGACGTCGCCTCATCGATGCCCGTCCACTGTCCGAGTTGCGAGGCGCCCGTCGAGGCGACCTCGAAGTTCTGTCTTCAGTGCGGACACGACCTCGAGATCGACGGCCCGATCACGTCGACCGGCCACGATGTTCGACAGTTGAAAGAGCTGATTCGAAGCCGCGAGGAACTCTCGATGGCCGACAAATTCGACCTCATCGCGAAGATCGAAGAGGGCGCGAACCCAATCGAACTTGGCCTCGCCTCATCCTCGGAGGGAACCGGCGTGACTCCGGAACAGATGGAGGTGCAAGCTGCGACGCCCAAGGTGGTCAAAGACAGCCTTTCGGAAGCCGCTCAGGGCTATACGACCAATCCTGCCGCTTCAGCAGCGGTCGCCTTGATGAGTCAGAAGACCGATGCCTGGGCCATGATCACCTCTGGCTCAATCAACACGCGAGACCCTCTCTTCCTCGAAGCGATGGCGTTGGGCATGGAGGCCAGCCATCACATCCACGATATCGCCGCCGGTGGCATCGATGATACCGAACTCACCAATGAGGACCTTCGGGGAATCCCCATTCTCAAGCCGCCCAAGCGCTCCTTCTGCCCGAAGTGCGGTTCTGACATCCACTCTCACACCATGTTGCAGTGGCGCAAGTGGCGCGACCATTCAGGTGAGGTCGTCCAACTCCAGGCCCAGGCGGCCATGGAGACAAGTCTGGTCCAAGTCGCTGCCCACTATCTGTCAGCGACCCAAGCGGTGGAGGCCCAGCGCGATGACCTCGCCACTCAGGTGGCTGCATTGGACGAAGCAACGATGACCGAGGATATTACCAATAAAATGCGTCCAAAACTGTTCAAGGAGGCCGAGACGCAACTGCGCGTCCAGGTCGAAGAGGAATTGCGTGAAACGATCGAGGCTGAGATTCGCGCGGATCTCGCTGCACGGGGTGGTGCGCGCGGAGGCGCGCGCACGATAGCGACGAGTGGTAGCTCCACCTTCAAACCGAGTGCGAGCCAGAAGAAAGCGAGTGTCCCGGTTCGGCGCGGCGCGGCCAAGAAAACCTACGAGGGAGAACCGGACGGCAAGGCTGCGTGGTTCCTCAAGGATGCACTCGATACCATCTTCGATCCGCATGGCAGCGGCAAGGTCCTGAAACCCAAGACGATTCTCGCCCGGTCCGCCGATGGCAATGTTCGCGTGCAAGATGTCGTTCGCATCTATACCGAGGAAGGTGAAGACGGCCTGTCCGAACTCGCTTGGACCAGCCCCTTCACCAAGTACATCATCGAAGCACTCGGAGCCTGTTGACATCTGAAAGCGATTCAATTTCACTTTCATCAGTTTCAGTCTATCTCTCTCCTTGATGAGTTCAAGGACTCACTCAGAACAAGGGTGGGCGGGTGGGCCCCAGACGGTTCAGATGTAGTCGACGATGAGTCGGCGCGGCTCCGGAATGCCCTCTTGAGCGACGGCGATCGCTTCGGCTTCCATGCGCGCGCCGGACATGGTCGTGACGAACGGGATGTTGAGTTCCACAGCGAGGCGGCGCATCATGTTGCCATCGAGCACGGCGCCACCTGAATTGCTCGGCGTGTTGATGATCAACTGGATGTCACCCTTTCGCATCAGGTCCAAGGCATCGGGCGACTGGTCCTCAGCGATCCTGTAGCAGGTCTTGACCTCGACCTCACCGACATCGCGAAGATGACGCGCCGTGCCTTTGGTTGCATGCAGAGTGAAACCCATCTCTGCCAATGCGCGGGCGATCGGAATCAGATTGCCCTTGTCCGAATCCTTCACCGTGAGATAGACACCGCCACGAGTGGGTACAGGCAATTCGGTCGCCAGCCTTGCTTTGAGGTAGGCTGAGGCTGCGTCGACATGGCTACCCATGACCTCACCCGTGCTCTTCATCTCAGGACCGGGCGCAGGGTCCAATCCTCGGAGTTTGAGGAAGGGGAAGACCGGCGCCTTGACACAAACCGCATCGGTCTGACGGCGTGGGATCTCGATCTCTTCCAGCAGTCCACCAATCGCGATGTGGGCGGCGATTCTCGCCAGTGGGATGCCGGTCGCCTTGGCGACGAAGGGAAAAGTTCGGCTGCCTCGGGGATTGACCTCGAGCACGTAGAGTTCATCTTCGCAGATGGCGAATTGGATGTTGAAACATCCGACGATATTGAGGCCGATTCCGATCTCTTTCGTCCACGCATGGACCTTTGCAAGGATTTCTTCACTCACGTTCTGCGTGGGGATGAAACAGGTTGAGTCACCGCTGTGGATACCCGCCTCCTCTAGGTGTTCCATGACCGCTCCGACCAGCACATCCCGGCCATCACAGACCGCATCAACATCGAGTTCGATCGCGCTGCCGAGATATTCGTCGACCAGCAGCGGTTTGTCCGGTGCGATGTAGGCATCGGCCATGTAGGTCGCGAGCTGATCATCGTCGGTGAGAATCTCCATGCCGCGTCCACCGAGCACATAGGAAGGGCGGACCAGAACGGGATAGCCGATCTGGGCGACCGCCTTACGAATCTGTTCGGGAGTCGTTCCCGTGCGGCCATTCGGCAGTCGGATACTGCTGCGTTCTCCAAAGGCTTCGAAGCGCTCTCGATCACTGGCCTCATCGATCGCATCCGGACTGGTCCCCAACATCTCGCAAGCCAGCCCAAGCGAGGAGAGATAATCGGTGCGTGCATCCAGTGGAAGCGCGAGGTTGATTGCGGTCTGACCTCCGAATTGCAGCAGAATGCCGTCCGCACTCTCTCGAAGCAGAACCTCGGCCACACATTCGGTCGTGAGCGGCTCGAAGTAGAGGCGGTCTGAGGTGTCGAAATCGGTGCTGACGGTCTCTGGATTGTTGTTGATGATGATCGCTTCATGTCCAGCTTCCCGAATCGCCTGTACGGCGTGCACCGCACCATAATCGAATTCGATGCCTTGTCCAATTCGAATTGGGCCTGAGCCGATGACGACCAGACGGCGGCGTTCTTCGACCTTCTCCGCCGCGACTCGATCGATGCCGAGTGGGGCACTGCCGCCCTCATAGGTCGCGTAATAGTAGGGCGTGACAGCAGCGAACTCAGCGGCACACGAGTCGACCATTCGGAAGAGTGGGTGAATCGAGAGGGCATGCCTGTGTTGCATTACTTCGACTTCAGTGCGACCTTGCGGCAGTTTGTTCCATCCGGAAGCAGGGAAGCCTGACAGCGCATCCGCGATGTGGGCGTCGGTGAACCCGAGTCCCTTCCATCTGCGCATCTGAGCCTCGGTGATCTCGGATGCATCACAATCCGTCGCGACGATCTCTGCCTCCATGTCGGCGATCTTCTTGAACCGGTGAAGGAACCATCGGGTGATGTTGCCCGTGCCTGTTCGCACCTCTTCGATACTCATCCCTCGTCGGAAGGCCTCGATCAGCGCGCCCATTCGTCGGTCGGTCGCCACCTTCAGCCAATCTGCGAGAATCTCTTCAGACAAGGGCTCATGGGCCCGTTCATCCATCGATTCTCCATCGCTCGCATCCGCCTCGGTCAGCGGTCGTGGATGCGGCTGCCCATATTCGAGAGAAGCGATGGCCTTGAGAAAAGCCTCCTCGAAGCAGCGCCCGATCGCCATCACCTCGCCGGTGCTCTTCATGCTCGTCCCCAGCCGGCGATCCGCGGTGCGGAACTTGTCGAAGGGCCAGCGCGGAATCTTCACGACCGCATAGTCCAGCGTGGGTTCGAAGGCCGCGGTCGTACCCTCGCCAGTGATTGGGTTCGGCAACTCATCCAGTGTGTAGCCGACCGCGATTAGCGCCGCGATTCTCGCGATTGGATATCCAGTGGCCTTGGAGGCCAGAGCGGAGGATCGGGATACCCGGGGGTTGACCTCGATGATGCGGAACTCCCCGGTATCCTGGTTGACGGTGAACTGGACATTGCAGCCGCCTTTGATGTCGAGTCTTCGAATCAGCCGAAGCGCCGCGTCGCGCAGCCCCTGATGGTCACGGTCCGACAACGTCTGTGCGGGCGCGACGACCACCGATTCCCCGGTGTGGATGCCCATCGGATCGATATTCTCCATGGTGCAGACGACGATGCAGTTGTCCGATGCGTCGCGCATGACCTCGTACTCGAATTCCTGCCAGCCGAGGATGCTCTCCTCGATCAACACCTGCCCGATCTGGCTGTGCAGAATGCCTTGGCTGGCGATCTCGACCAACTCGCCGGTATTCCACGCCGTGCCCCCACCCAGTCCTCCCAGAGTGAAGGCGGGGCGGACCAGGATCGGGTATTGGCCAAGTTCCTCTGCGGCGGCAAGCACCTCCTCGATCGAATTACAGGCCATCGCGGCCGAGATCGGCAGATCGATCTCCTCGCAGACCTGATTGAACAGATTGCGGTCCTCGGCCTCGTCAATCGCCTGCAGGTCGCAGCCGATCAATTCGACACCGAGTTTGGCCAGGCTGCCATCGTGGGCGAGCGTGGTCGCGATGTTGAGAGCGGTCTGGCCGCCCATGCCAGCGAGCAGCGCGTCCGGCTTCTCGATCTCGAGAATGCGCCGCACGACATCGGGAAGCAGGGGTTCGATGTAGATCCGGTCGGCCATCTCTGGGTCGTTCTGGATGGTCGCTGGATTGCTGTTGACCAGGACGACCTCATAGCCATCGCTTCGCAGTGCACGGCAGGCTTGGGAGCCTGAGAAATCGAACTCCGCCGCCTGGCCGATGCGAATCGGGCCACTGCCCAGAATCATAATTCGGTGCAGATCATCGCGTCGCGGCATCGGCTTTCACCTCCAGATGTTCTGCGATCATCTGTTCGAAGCGATCGAACAGCGGATTGGCATCGTGCGGACCCGGACAGGCCTCGGGATGATATTGGATCGTGAAAGCGGGTCGACCCTTGACGTCGAGTCCTTCCACGGTGCGATCGTTGGCGTTGACATAGCGCACCTCGACCTCGCAGCCGATGAGATTCTTCACCTCACCCGAATTGGCTCCAGACGGATGTGGTGCAAGCATGCCCTGAACGGGGTCCTCCACCGCGAAACCGTGGTTCTGACTGGTGATTGTGACCTTTTTCGTCTGCAGGTCGAGAACGGGTTGATTGCCCCCTCGATGACCATAACGCAACTTGTAGGTGCGCAGACCTGAGGCCAATCCCATGAGCTGATGGCCAAGGCAGATGCCCATCACCGGCAAGCCATCCTTGGTCGCCTTGGCCAGCGTCATCCTCGCCGAGGTCGCCGTGCCAGGGTGGGCAGGATCTCCCGGGCCATTCGAACAGAATAGCGCATCAATCTGGTATTCCTCGGTGAGAACCGAGTAGGCGATGTCCGGCGGGCACCACAGGACTTCGAATCGGGTACAGAGTTCTCTCAGGATGTTGTATTTGATGCCGCAATCCAAGGCCGCGACCCGCGGAAGAGGAGTGCCAGAGGCAGACTGAGCGCCCTCGTTGAGGAAGACGGCTTCGTCACGGCTGACCTCATCGGCGAGGTCGGCAAGGTCCGGTGATTCCATGGAAGCGAGGGTCTGAAGCATCTCGGCCTCAGCATCCAGCGGCCCGAAGATGGACAGAATCACACCATGCTCGCGCACGCGACGCGTCACGGACCGCGTATCGATGCCCGAGATTCCGGGCACACCGTGGGCGATGAGAAGATCATTCACCGAGCCAATCGAATGGCGATGGTCGGGCTCGGTCATGAGTTCACGGCAAACCACACCCCGCGGCCACACGCCGGCGGACTCTGAGATGCCTGGCGCGATGCCGTAATTGCCCAGCAGTGGCCAGGTGAAGGTGAGCACCTGACCGGCGAAGGACGGATCCGTTAGAGATTCCTGATAGCCGGTCATGTTCGTCGTGAACACCAGTTCGCCTTCGGCGATGACCGCCGCGCCGAACAACTCACCTTCGTGGCGACTGCCATCCGCGAGCAGAAGCACGCCGGCACCACTCGCCGGCTCATGCTCGGTTCCAGTCGAACCGGGAAGGAGGGAATCAGCCGCATCGCGCGCGATAAAGGCTCGGGAAACGCCGAGTTGTCCGCTGCCAGGAGAGAAGCCCCCTACAAACGTCACCTCTGCACCTTCGAAGGCTCCCAGCAATCCGGTTATAATCATTCAGATGAACTTGAATCGTCATCATGGTCGACAACGACCTTCCCGGAGGGATGGGGTCTGACCTCAAGACGTGCACCTGGGAAGTTCTCGGGACCCGCAACACCGCCCATGAGTTCAGTCATGAACAGCGCGAGTGCGGCGACCTCGGAATGGGGTTGGTGACCGACCGCAACATTGTGTTCGGCCAACTTGTAGATCTCGCCGGGCACCTTGGCGCCGCCGACGACAACAGCAATACTTCCGGTTTGATCGATCTGAGATGTGACCTCATCATACGGTTCACCATACATGGTCAGGTGAACGATTGTTCCCCCCTCGGACTTGAAGTGTCGCAACCAGCTGAGGGCACCCTTTCGGTATTCGGTCGTGAAATCCCCACCGAAGGTCTGGCTCACGTCTGCAAGAGTGTTCAGAACGCCTTCATCCTCGTCTCCGCAGAGCACGAAATGGCTTGCACCCATCGCCCGTGCTGTGAGTCCCAGGTGACTCGTGATGCGCTTGTCGCGCTGTTGGCGATGGCCCAGCCGGACCACGGTCACATCAGGCGCCATCGGACTCAGTCGCTGGTCAATCCTTCATCAGCCTGTCCATAGGCACCGGGATCATCGATCGGCGAGATATCGATTGGGAAGACTCCGAGCAGATTGCGAACCCAGGACAACAGCAGGGCGTCGAGAAACATCGTCGCGCAGTAGTAGACCATCGCGCCCAGCGCGATCAGTCGAGCCGAATGCAGCATCAGCAGAGGAGGTGCATCGCCGAAGGCGAGATGGCCGAGCGGTTCGAGCGCCATGAAGACCGCGAGAATCAGCATCGCACCACCGAGGAAGCCGGGCCAGGGTTCACTGCGCTCCCGTGACAGCATCATCAGCACGGTCGATACGAATACGAGGAAAGGAACGACGCCGGCGACGACAATGTAATTCCAACCCATAATCAGCGAGGCGGGTGCCTCCTCGGATCCGAGCTCATCACCGAAAACAGTAATCGTCAACCACCAGAACAGCACGACGGCCATCATCAGCACACCGGAGGCGACGGCATTGCGGAACACCATCCGCCCCATCTCATGCCGGTCGGTCGGCTTGAGCCTCTGGAGAATCGACTCCGCGAGTTCGAGCGCGTCTGCCGTAGGCAGGTCTCCAGCCTCCGCCGAGACCGAGAGGCGCGCCTCACCCTGCTCGACATCCATGGGCACGAGAGCCATGCTCGCGCCTTCAGTGTCCTCGTCCACGAGAGCCCAACGGCCTCTGCACACATCATAAACCATGCTGCGCCACCCGGGGCTCAGATGGGCGAGTTAGCACCCTTTCTACGGCGCCGTCCTGATGGGCGGCCTCGACTGATGGGCATTCTGAATGTGACGCCGGATTCATTTCACGCAAAATCCAGAGTTGGTGCGAAAGACGCCGTGGACGTCGGAACTCGAATGATTGCCGAGGGTGCGGATTGGTTGGATGTCGGCGGGGAATCGACCCGGCCCGGCGCCGTGGCCATATCGATTGAAGAAGAACTCGAGAGAGTGATTCCCATCATCTCCGCTCTGATTGAGAACAATCCTTCGATTCTGATCTCCATCGATACGCGTCGAGCACCGGTGGCGGAGGCTGCGCTGCGGGCAGGGGCCTCGATGATCAACGATGTCAGCGGACTTCGCTCACAAGAGATGTTCGATCTGGTTGTTGAATCGGGTTGTGCAGTCTGCATCATGCATATGCAAGGGGAACCTGATGGTATGCAATCGAATCCCGCTTACTCAGATGTTCGCTCAGAGGTTGAGGCCAATCTGGTCGAAACCGCTTCTTCGCTCGTATCGAATGGACATGACCCCGCGCTGATCTGCTTGGACCCTGGCATCGGGTTCGGCAAGGACCTGAGTCAGAATCTGGACTTGTTGCATCAGCGTGGCTTCTCGGACTATAGCGTCATGTGGGGGGTCAGCCGAAAATCCCTCTTCAATGAATTACTCAATCGTCCATCCACGGATGATCGATTGGCTGGGACTTTGGGTGTGGCCGCCCACGCCATGCTCGAAGGGGTCGATCTCCTGCGCGTTCACGATGTGGCAGAGCATTCTGATCTACTGATGACGATGGCGACGCTGCGACCCGAGGTGAGCCGATGACTGTGGTCGACATCGATGAGAATCTGCGCCTTCTCGGCACAGCCCACATCTCGAAGACCTCGGCCGAGGCCGCGCGGCGTGAGATTGCGGAATACGAGCCGGACATCGTCGCCGTGGAATTGTGCAAGAGTCGGCTCGATGCACTGCTCCAGCCCGAGCGCTTCGACAATGAATCGCTCGGAAAGGTGCTGAAGGAAGGCAAGGCTCCTCTGGTGCTGTTCCAATCGATGCTCGCCGCCGAGCAGCGCCGCATGGGCATGGCCGAGGGCGAGAAGCCCGGCACCGACCTGCTCGCCGCGATCCAGGCTGCCGGAGAGTCCGGCAAGGAGGTCGCTCTAATCGACCGCGACATTCAGACCACGCTGCGCCGGGCCTGGCGAAGAATGCGCTTCCGCGAGAAATGGAAGGTGCTGTCCGCACTGCTCATGCCCGAGGAGGGCGAGGATGAGGAGGTCGACGTCGAAGAGCTGCTCAAGAATACCGATCTAATCACTCAACTGATGGATGAGTTGCGCGAGGTTGCACCGGCTGCGGGCGAGGTGCTGATCGATGAACGCGATGAGTTCCTCGCCGGCACGATCCAACGACTGCGCTCCGAAGGCAAGGTGCTCGCCGTGATCGGCGCAGGACACCTGGATGGCGTGGCCCACCATCTGGAGGCCGAGGTGCCTCTGACCAAGGAGCGCTTCCGCGAATTGAATCACGTCGCACCGCCACATGCGGGCTGGAAGGTCGTGAAGTGGGGTGTTCCGGTTCTCATGATCGGTCTCTTCGCCTGGATCGCTTCCCAAGGTGATACCGAGGCGCTCAAGGATGCCGCAGCGAAATGGCTGCTGGTCAATGCGGGCCTTGCCGCGCTCGGAGCGCTGCTTGCACGCGGTCATCCGCTGGCCATTCTCACCGCGGCGATCGCCAGCCCGATTACCTCGCTCAATCCGATGCTGGCCGCAGGCTGGTTCGCCGGATTGGTTCAACTCAAGGTCGCCCAGCCCTCGACCCGCGATCTGCAGGACTTCCTCAAACTAGACCGCGTCTCCCTGTTCTGGCGCAACAAGGTCGGCCGCGTTCTGCTCGTCACCGCGCTGGCCAACATCGGCTCCTCTGTCGGCGCATGGATTGCTGGCAGCGCCATCATTGGTGGCCTCATCTGACCCCGAAGGGGTCAAGAACCGCTCCCGCCCGCCTTGAT
>Ga0114996_10003128_pt1 | contig 20810 bp, 21 predicted proteins | sample ArcticOcean_MG_C_4_FD_87039 | JGI IMG/M metagenome (GOLD analysis project Ga0114996, IMG submission 87039) | Marine microbial communities from western Arctic Ocean - ArcticOcean_MG_CB4_134 | ecosystem: Environmental > Aquatic > Marine > Oceanic | place: Arctic Ocean: Canada Basin | collected... | reverse complement strand
CTGCGCAAGCGCGTGAACGAGATGCTCGATGAGGACGCGAGGGTCGAGGTCCATCGTATGGGCGGACCGCTCGAGGGTGGGGCTGGGGTGACCGTCGCGAGCTTCGAGCGTGCCTCATGACCCCGGACGACGCCCCATGATCCCGGACGACATGGTAGAGGAGGTCCGCGCGGCCGCTGATATCGTCGACGTCATCGGCGAGTTCGTTCAGCTCAAGAAGGCCGGTCGCGAGTTCAAGGCGAACTGCCCCTTCCATGAAGAACGCACCCCGAGTTTTTATGTGGTTCCGGCGAGGGGCTTCTACAAGTGCTTCGGATGCGGGAAGTCGGGAGACGTTTTCTCGTTCATCATGGAGCGCCAAGGCCTGGACTTCGTGGAGGCGGTCAAGCACGTGGCAGGGCGTGCCGGCGTTCAGGTCCGCGAGGTGAAGCGCAGCCAAGAGGAAGAGGATCCCAATCGGCCGCTGTACGAGATCAACGGATTCGCCCGGGACTGGTTCCGGCGCCAGCTAGAGGATGAGAGTGTGGGCGCCGTGGCTCGCGAGTATCTGGAGGGCCGGGGCATCGATGCCGAGGTCGCGGAGCGCTACGGGCTCGGATTCGCCCCTGATCAATGGCGAGCGTTGCGTGATGCCGCCGCGAAACATGGTCTCGACGAGGATTTGATGCTCGAGGTCGGTCTGGTTGGGAGCAGCGAGCGGTCCCGTGAACCGTACGACCGATTCCGAGGGCGCATCATCTTCCCGATAGAGGGTCGGTCTGGGCGGGTGATCGCGTTTGGTGGGCGCATACTGGAAGGGGACGGCAAGGACGCACCCAAGTACCTCAACTCGCCCGAGACGCCGATCTACCACAAGGGCAGCAACCTCTATGGCCTCTCGTGGGCGCGGCATTCGATCCGGAGAGAGGAGTCGGCGCTCGTCGTCGAGGGTTACATGGACGTTGTCTCGCTTGCGGCTCACGGCTTCGAAAACGTGGTGGCGCCGCTAGGCACTGCTTTGACGCCGGAGCAAGCGAAGCTGCTCTCCCGCTGCACGACGCGGGTGCTGCTGCTCTTCGACTCGGACGCCGCTGGCCTAAAAGCGACCTTCAAGGCGGGCGATACGTTGCTCGAGGCCGGCTTGCATCCGGCCGTGGTCACACTGCCGCCGGGTGAAGATCCCGACACACTCGTGCGCTCCGAGGGGTCGGAGGGGCTCGAGCGGTATCTGGATCAGGCGGTCGATGTGCTCGACCGCAAGCTTCAGATCCTAGATGAAAAGGACTATTTCTCGTCGATTGAACGCACCCGGTCCGCAGTCGATCGCTTGCTGCCGACGATTCGAGCAGCCTCTGACCCCGCGCTGCACGATATCTATGTGGCGAAGGTCGCCGACCGCACAGGAGTGCGCCGCGAGACGCTCGAAGCTGAAATGACACGAGCCGGGAGTGGGGCAGGGACGCCGCGCGTTGAGACGCGCCCCAGGGTGCCCCGCACCACGACTCATCGGCTCCCGAAGCTCGGTGCTGAGCGATCGGTACTCCTGCTCATGACCAAGAATCGCGACTTTGTTGAGCGGGCGGGGGAGCACCTGGGTGCAGGGGACTTTATGGATCCCACCTACCGCACCATCTTTCAGTCGCTTCTCGACGATCCGGAACTGCACGCTCCGCCGGTATCAATGGATCCTGTTGCGGCTCAACGGCTGAACGAGATCCTTGCAGATCCCGAAGAGCTGGCGCACGCGGGGCGGGTTTTGGAAGAGTCTGTCTCCCGCATCCAGGTGGCAGCGCTCGATCGTCGTAGTCAGGACCTCGATCAGCGGATCGCGGCGGCGGCTGGCGATGGGGAGAAGCGAACCCTCATTGAGGAGAAGGAGCGGGTTTCTCGCGAACGGCGAGAACTCAGCCCCGACGACTGGACCACTAGCCTCCGCAAGCTGCGGGGCGACACAACTTAAACGAGCCTAGCACATGACGGAGCAGCGCCGCACCGCCCTGAGGGAGCTTCAAAAACTCGATCTCCGAATCCAGGAAGAGAAGGTACGGATCCAAGACTTCGATCCGCGCTTCGTCGAAGTCGAAGAGCCAGCCCTCGCGCTGGAGAGCGAAGCCGAGAAGAGTCGAAAGCGTCTCACGGGGATGAAGCTCGAAGAGCGCCGTCTCGTGGCGAGTGTGGACGAGAAGAGGGCCCGTGAGAAACGGCTCGACGAACGTATTGGCTCTGTTCGGAACCTGCGCGAAGAGGCGGCCGTCAGTGCCGAACTCGAGATGGTCAAGCGCGGGCTGCAGACAGACGAGCAAGAGGCCTACACGCTGATCGATCAGATCCGCAAAACGGAGGAGCGCCTCGAAGAGGTGGACGCTGCGGTCGTCGAAGCGAGGGGCGTGGTTGAGCCCCAAATGGCGGAGTTGGTCAAAGCACGCGACGACGCACGAAAAGGCCTCGCGTCATCCGAGTCGGAGCGTGAGAGTTTCGTGGGCAGCATGGATGCTTCCGAGCTTCGGCTCTACGACGGTATTCGCCGTGGCGGTCGGGCGATTGCCGTGTCCGAGCTCACAGATGATGGCGCCTGCGGACACTGTTTTGGGATCGTGCCGCTGCAGGTCCAAAACGAAGTGGTGCACGGGGACGCGCTTATTCGCTGCGAGAGTTGTGGTGTAATTTTGGCCGCTCCGGATCTGGAGGCCGCTGCAGCGGCGGCTGCGGAGGAGGAGGCGAAGGCAGCGGCAGCCAAGGTTGCCGCGGAAGCTGCGGCGGCCGCAGCCGAGGATGCGGTAGATGCTGAGGATGCGGCTGAAGCCGGCGCTGCAGCTGAAGCCGAAGCCTAGGACACGGGCGACGAGTGACCAGGGCTGGGCCGCACGGTTTCCCCAGTAGACTCCGTGCGCCCGATCCCGCTTGGACTCTACCCAGTGCGCCTGACCCAGCTGCAGTCCAGACGCTGGTGGAGTCGCTCAGGCTACCTGACGCTGTCTGCTCAGTGCTGGTGGCGCGCGGAGTCACGGTGCCCGACGACGCCAAGGATTTTCTGCGCCCTCGGCTAGAATATCTGCATGCCGCCGCTCGACTGGCAGATGGTTCTGCGGCGGCTGAGCGCGTCGCGACGGCGATCCGCGCGGGTGACACGATTCTCGTGCACGGGGACTACGACGTGGACGGGATTTGTGCGACCGCGCTGCTCACGCGATGGCTGCGAGTTCTTGGTGGGCAGATCGTCCCGTTTGTGCCACACCGCCTGAGAGACGGCTACGACTTTGGCCAGGCTGGACTGGCTGCGGCACGGGCGGCGGGAGCGACCCTCATCGTGACGGCGGATTGCGGTACGGTCGCTCATGAGACGGTCGCGGACGCGAACCGCGAAGGCATCGACGTCGTCATCACGGATCATCACACGGTTGCGGCGTCACTTCCCGAGGCCGTGGCGGTGGTGAACCCACAGCGTCCCGACTGCGAATACCCAGACAAGGGTCTGTGTGGCACGGGAATCGCCTACAAGCTGTGTGAGTTAGTGGCCGATGCGCTCGATGCCGATTCGCGGCCACTCGCAGCGTACCTCGACCTAGTTGCTCTCGCGACGGTGGCCGACCTCGTCCCGCTCACCGGCGAGAACCGAGTGCTCGTTCACCATGGACTGAAGCGGTTTGCCCGCACACGAATTCTTGGCCTCGACGCACTGCTGAGGGTTTCCAGCTTGCCTGTGGCGGAGATCACGGCGGGCAAATTGGGCTTCGTGGTGGCACCCCGAATCAACGCTGCGGGGCGTATCGGTGAGTCGGCGGATGCGCTTCGGTTGCTTCTCACCGACGACGAGGGTGAGGCGCGGCAGTTAGCGGATCAACTGGATACCACGAACCGGAGCCGGCGAGACGAGGACAAGCGCACGTTGGCCGAAGCTCTGGAAATGTTAGGGCAAGACTACGATCCAGCCTCCGATTTCGGCGTGGTACTCGCTGGCGAGGGTTGGCACCCCGGCGTGATCGGCATCGTCGCGTCGAGGATTGTGGAGCGTATCCATCGACCCGTCGTACTGATTGCGCTCGATGGGCAGCGCGGTCGAGGTAGCGCACGCTCCATCCCGGGCTTCCACCTCTACGACGCGCTGAACGCGTGCTCGGCCCACATGATGCGCTTTGGAGGGCACGAGCAAGCCGCCGGCATGGATGTGGCCCGCGACTCCGTGGCGGCTCTGCGCGAGGCATTCAACTCGGAAGCTGCCTCGCGGCTCGATCCCGCGACCCTACGGCGACGGTTTCGTACTGATCTCGTCCTCGACCTCGAGCACGTCGATCTTCAACTCGTCCATTGGATGAGCTACCTGGGGCCGCACGGCATGGGGAATCCCGGCCCCAACTTCGTCGCGAGCGCCGTCACTCTCCGGCGCGCAAAGGTCGTCGGTGAGGACCACCTCAAGGCCACGTTGAGCCAGGGTGCTGGGCAGATCGATGCGATCGGTTTCGGACTCGCCGAGGGCCACCCGCCCGAAGCGGTGATGGCGGAACCGCACGACGTGGTATTTCGCCTGGAAAGGAATGAATGGCGGGGCACTGCGCGGGCGCAGGCTCGATTGATCGCGCTGCGGCCTAGCGGGAACGGGTGATGAGGATCATCGCCGGTCGGTTCCGCGGTCATCGGCTCAAGCCGCTCAAGGGCAAGGGTGTACGACCCACTACGGATCGAGTGCGTGAGGCATGGATGTCGGCGATGGGTGGCCAGTTTGACGATCTGGAGGTACTCGATCTCTTTTCGGGATCTGGAGCTTTGGGTCTCGAGGCGTTGAGCCGTGGGGCCCATCGCGTGACCTTCGTCGAGAAGGCGCGCGGGGCCCTACTGGTGATGGAAGCCAATATCTCACAGCTCGCGGTCGCCGAGAGCTGTACGGTCGTCGCCGATGATGTTTTTCGCTTCTTGGACCGCGAACTGGCGTCCTTCTCTTTCGCGGTGGCGGATCCTCCCTACGGGAGCGGCCACGCGCAGGTACTTGTCGACAGGTGGCGCGAAGCTCCGTTTGCACGCGAACTTTGGTTGGAGCATCCTTTGCGCGAGACCCTCTGCCTGCCGGACGCCGCTACCACGCGGCGGTACGGCGATACTGCCCTCACCACTCTGACGGCCGAAGCATGAGTCCTTCCAGCCCGATCGTCGCCATCTATCCTGGGTCCTTCGACCCCATGACCAAAGGTCATGAGGATATCGCCCGTCGGACCCTCCGCGTGGCCGACAGGCTCGTTGTGGCCGTCGCACATACAGCGACGCAGCAGAAGCAGACTCTCTTCACGGTGGAGGAGCGTGTCACCGCGATCAACGAGGTCTTCTCATCCGATGAGCGTGTGGAGGCTCGCACCTTCGAGGGTTTGCTCGTCGACTTCGCTCGAGACTTGGGGTCCCGGTTGGTCGTTCGCGGCCTTCGCGCGATCTCTGACTTCGAGTACGAAATGCAGATGGCACAGATGAATCAGGAACTGAGGCCCGAGATCGAAACGATCTTCTTCGTGCCCGAGGTCGAATACTCGTTCCTTTCCTCCTCGCTGGTGCGCCAAGTCGCGTCGCTGGGCGGGGACGTCTCTCGCTTCGTGTCACCTCCCGTGCTCTCGCGACTGAGGGAGAAGCTCGGCAAGTGACCCGGGCGTCCGGAGAATTCCTCGAGGAACTCCGAGCTCGAGCCCGCTCGGGCGGACGCCGGCTGGTTTTTCCCGAAGGCACCGAGCCTCGTGTGCACGAGTCGCTGAATGACGCCCTCGCCTCGGAGCTCTATCAGCCCATTCTACTCGGACCTCTACAGGCGGTTCGCGACGGGCTGTGCAGGGTCGGGATCGACCCCGAGCGAGTGGTGATTCTCGACCCCGACTCGCCCGATCGAGTCGAGCGTGTGGCTGAACGCTATCGCGAGCTACGTGCTGATCGAGGGATGACGGTGGCGGACGCGCGCGAGTCGGTGCGTGACCCGCTACTGCAAGCCGCGCTCATGGTTCGGGATGGCGAGGCCGAGGGTTGCGTAGCAGGATCGGTTCGAACGACCGCGGATGTCGTGCGTGCGGGTCTGCGGGGAATCGGCACGGGCGAGGGGGTCGACACGGTCAGCTCTGCTTTCTACATGGTCTTTGAGCATGCTCACCCTCTCGGTCCGCAGGTGCTGACCTTCACGGATGCAGGCGTAGTCCCCGATCCCACTCCGCAGCAGCTGTCCGAGATCGCGCTCGCCGCGGCACGAGCCCGCCGCCTCGTTGTCGGCGACGAGCCGCGCGTCGCCTTTTTGAGCTATGCCACCAAGGGGTCCGCGGAGGGGCCTTCCGTCGACAGGATGCGGGAGGCTCTGGCGCGCTTCCGGAAGCAGTCGCCGGAGGTGGCGGCCGACGGGGAGCTCCAAGTCGACTCGGCCTTGGTCCCTCGCATCGCCCGGCGGAAGGCGCCGGACTCAGTCTTGGCAGGAACGGCCAACGTGCTCGTCTTTCCCGATCTGAATGCCGCCAATATCGCCTACAAGCTGGTCCAACATTTGGCGGGAGCGTTGGCGTTTGGGCCAATTCTACAGGGCCTAGCAAAGCCCTACAACGACCTTTCCAGGGGGGCTTCGCCCGCAGATATCGTTTCCGTTGCGTGCATCACCGCGGCGATGGTTGAGTAGGTCCCAATAGGGGGCTGAGCCTGCCTTCCCTTGCATGAACATTTGTTCCCTTTTTACTATTCATACGCTACCCGCGACCTTGTTCGCACACGTGGCTGCGCGGGTGGCCTCGAATCCTACTGTGGAGCGATAACGTCATGGGCTTTCAGGTGTCGCAAAACGGCGATGCGACTCTCGTCGAAGTCGAGGGTCAGCTCATCGTCGGGAACCGTCAGGAGCTCAAGCAGCGTGTGCTGGAGCAGCTAGAAGGCGGTGACCGGAAGTTCGTGATCGATTTCTCGAGCACGGGCTACATTGACTCGTCCGGGCTGGGTGTCCTGGTCAGCCTCTCAAAAAAGATCCGGGAGCAAGGCGGTGAGCTTCGGCTCTCGAGTCTCAATGAGGATCTCCGGACCCTCTTCGAGCTCACGAAGCTCGACACACTGTTCCGAATCACTGACACCAAGGAAGAGGCGCTAGAGGGCTTTTGATGGAGAACGACCTCGTCCTCGAGATCCCGACGGACGTGCGCTCCATTGAGCACGCCGTGGAGTACGTCGTGCAGCGCTGCCGCACCTGTGAGACATACCAAAAGCGCCTGCGGTTGAACTTCCGTGTGGGTCTCACTGAGGCGCTCACCAACGCGGTGCTCTACGGCAATGCGCACGACCCGTCCAAGCACGTTCTTGTCGAAGTGGCGTTGGAGGACGGCCGACTCGAGGCGCGGGTCACTGACCAGGGCGGGGGCTTCGATCCGAGTTCGATCCCAGACCCCACCGAACCAGAGAATATTCTCAAGCCGGGTGGTCGGGGTCTGTTCATCATGCGTCAACTGCTCGATGAAGTGTCGTACAACGATCGGGGTAATCAGGTGACGCTTGTTCTTCGGCTCGAGCAGGGCAGCGCCCTCGAGGGTGGCGCCCAGGCGTGACGGCCCCCGACCGGCTCGTCCTCGCGACGCTGCCCGAGCCGGTCCTCCTCACGCTGTCAGAGTTCGAGAACGCGTTTGATGCAGCCCTTCGGGTCATCGTGCCGCCCGTGGAACCGGGCGCCGCGAGCGAAGTCGTATACGCGAGCGATGTCTTCGATGCTGATCCTTCAGATGGCGTGCGCCGCCCCATTGCCGTTCGGGAGGGACCACCGCTCGAGCTGCAGATCGTTTCGCCGAACGGCGACGCGGACGCGATCGCGGCGGTTCTCGTGCCGGTGCTCGAGCGCGGTCTGGAGAGCGACCGTGAGATCCAGTTCTTCACGTACGAGCTCTCGGAGCGGTTCGAGGAGATCAACCTTCTCTATTCGATCAATGAGACACTAGGCGCCACTCTGGATCTGGACGACGGCGCCAAAACGATTCTCTCCGACGTTTGCGACGTCATGGGTGCGAAGCTCGGCGTGCTGTGGGTCCATGAGGAGGACGGGGATCGCCTCTATCTACTTGCCGAGGTGGGTGACGACGGCCGTGAAGGGCCCCTCAGTGCGGACGAGCCGGACGCCGTTACGTGGATGGTGTTCCGAGGCGGACAGGCAATCGTCGCGTCTCGCCGCCCCACCGGGGCTGAGCGTGACGCCGGGGATGAGGGTGACTCCGTCCTATCCGTGCCGATTCGGTACGCGCCGGCGAGCGGTGAGTCGCGCACCGTAGGCGTCATGAACCTCATCGGGCGCCAAGACGGCGGCCCCTGGAGCGCAGCTCACCAGAAGCTGCTCGCGGCGATCGCGTCACAGGTGGGCGCGGCCCTCGAGAACCACAGGCTCGTGGAGTTGAGTCTATCCAAGGAGCGCATGGCCAAGGAGATGGAGCTGGCGCACGACCTGCAGATGAAGCTGCTGCCGGCTGCCGACCGCTTGGACTGGGTCGATGCGGGAGGGCGCGTACAGCCTGCGGAGCAAGTGGGTGGCGACTTCTACCAACTGTTCAACCTGCCCGATGGACGCATCGGAGTCATGCTCGGCGATGTCTCGCTGCACGGATTCCCTTCGGCGCTGATCATGACTCTGACGTTGAGCGTCGCAGGCGTCTACGCGAGAGAGTTCACGTCCCCCGCTCAAGTTCTCCGCTCCCTCGACGACGCGCTCGCCGAAGAGCTCGAGACCACTGAGATGTTCTTGACGGTTTTCTACGGTGTGCTGGACCCGAAGGCCGGCACGCTGGTCTACTCAAACGCCGGTCACCCTCATGCCTTCGCGATCCGCGACGAGGGGATCGCCGCGCGGCTGACCGCGACAGATCCTCCTGTGGGCTTTGCTGGTCCCGACTCGTATCACGAGACGATGGTCGGCTGGGACCCAGAACACGACCTGCTCCTGCTGTTCACCGACGGCCTCTCTGACATGCTCGCCTGCGAATCACGAGGCGACGGGGAGGGGGTGATCCTCGAGACGGCGATCAAGCACCGGTACCGGGAGCCGATGGATATCGTGGACGGTCTCTTCGCGCTTTCGCCCGAAGAGCCTAGCGGCCGCGCTCTCCTGGGTGACGACCGGACTGTCTTGGTCGTCAGAGTCTGACCCCCGGGGTCTGACTCCGCGCAGCCACGAATGAGCGGACCATCTCCCGCACGGCCTAAGCGTTCGCTTGGGCAGAACTTCCTCGTCGACCCCAACCTGCAGAGGAAGATCGTGTCTGCACTGGGTGCCAAGTCGACGGACGAGGTCGTCGAGATTGGGCCGGGTCGTGGCGCGCTCACTCACCACCTCATGGGCACGGTAGGCCGGCTCGTTCTCGTCGAGCTCGACAACGAGTTGGCCGCATGGTGGACGGCTGAGGCGGCGGGCCGTGACGAGGTCCAGGTTGTGCACGGAGATGTGCTCGAGCAGCCGTTCTGGCAGCACGTGCGCGACCCTTCGCGGGCGCTCGTCGTCGGCAACATTCCGTATAACATCACTTCGCCGATCATCTTCCGGCTGCTCAAGCGGCCTCGTCCCCGTGAGATCGTCCTGATGGTGCAGCGGGAGGTCGCGGACCGCATCACGGCTCGGGTCGGCAGCAAAGCTTACGGTGCGCTCGCCGTAGGGGTTCGCAGCGTGGCCAAGGCGGAGCGTCTTTTCGGTGTTGGCAGGAAAGCGTTCCGGCCTATTCCAGGTGTCGATTCTGCAGTGATCCGCATCACGCCATTGAAGCCCGAGCCGCTTGTGGTGGCGGATGAAGAGCGCCTTCGTGGCCTTGTACGTGCGGTGTTCCAGTGGCGCCGGAAGCAGCTGGGGAAGATTCTTCGTGACCACCCGGACCTCTTGGTGCCATCCGGTCAGCTCGGGGCAATAGCGGAGAGCGTTGGCTTCGATCTCGCGGACCGTCCCGAGCGTCTCTCTCCCGATGACTTCATTCGTTTGGCTGCTGCGTTGCCGTCGTTCTGAAGCTCGGGTACATTTGTGAAGAGTTTCACAAGCGGCGCTTTTCTTGCGCCGCGGGCCCCTGCATCGTGCTCGTGTCCCGACGTATCTCCGACTCCACAGTACGCAGGTTATCCCACTATCTCCGGGCCCTTGAGGGCTTCGAGGAGACGGTGGGCGGCACTGTGTCGAGCGAAGAACTCGCCTCGAGAGGCCAGACCACGGCCGCACAGGTCCGAAAAGACCTCTCGCATTTCGGCTCCTTCGGCAAGCGAGGCCTCGGATACAGCATTGCGGAGCTGCGTGTACGCCTCCGCGCGATCCTTGGCTTGGACCGCGTCTGGCGCGTGGTGCTCGTCGGTGCAGGTCGCATCGGATCAGCGTTGTTCGAATATCCAGATTTCAAGATGCGTGGCTACGACTGCGTCGCGATCCTCGACTCCGACCCTGAGAAGATTGGGGCGCTGTGGGGGGCGACCACGATCCATTCATCCGATCGACTCGAGGCCGTGATCGATGAGCTCGATATCGATCTCGTGATCCTCGCGGTACCTGCGGCGGTGGCCCAGGATGTTGCGGATCGTGCGGTCAAGGCGGGCGTACGGGGCATCCTGAATTTCGCGCCGGTCCAGATCAAGGTGCCGGACTCGATCCCGGTCGAGGACGTCAATCTCGTGATGCAGCTCGAGGCGCTCTCGTTCACGATTACGCGGGGCGAGGCCGGGGGGTGAGCCAGGGGCCGGTGCCCAGTAAGAGGGACGGGCCTCCCAATCCGTCTCTCATCCGGCGCGCGGTCCGTGCTCTGACCGACCGGCCCAAGCACACGCTTGAGCTCGCCGGCGAGGTGATCGGACTTTCTGGGCATCCCGGGGCGGCATCGGCGGCCGTCTTCCAGCTTCTCGGAGCTGATCCTCGCTTCTTGGTGGACAGCGAAGGCGTGTGGAGCCTCGACCCGACTCTGGCACCGCTCGGGGCTCCCCTGTCTGAGGTGCCGTTCGCGGTGGTCGACGTGGAGACGACGGGTGGGCGTGCGTGGAATGGCCACCGCATCATGGAGATCGCGATCGTCGAGGTGCGTGGCGGCACGATCGTCGACGAGTACCAGACGCTCGTGAACCCGGGGCAGGGTGTCCCGTCGATGATTACTTCCCTCACCGGCATCACGAGCGACATGACGAAGGGCGCGCCGTACTTCGACCACATCGCCGAAGATGTGGCGCGTCGCCTCGAGGGACGTGCGTTCGTGGCCCACAACGCGACCTTCGATTGGAACTTCGTTTCGGCCGAGTTGGTGCGGGCGAACGTGGATGTCCCGACCGTGCCGAAGCTGTGTACTGTGCGAATGGTACGGCGTCTCGTGCCTGCGCTCCGCCGGAGGAACCTCGATGTCGTCACCAGACATTTCGGCGTCGATATCCACGACCGGCATCGCGCGCATGGGGACGCACTCGCCACGGCTCGCGTGCTGCTGCGTCTACTCAATGAAGCGAGCGGGAGAGGTGTTGAGGATCTTGCGACGCTGGAGTGGTACTTGAAGCGGAAAAGACAGCGCAAAGAGTTCAACCCAAACCAATACTCGCTCGAGCTTCCCGGCTACGAGCCGCGCAAGGGCAGACGCCGATGACGATGACCGCTGCGGATCTCCCGCTCAGCCGCACGACGAACATCGGATCGATTCGCATTCATGCCATTGAAGCTGGGCTTCAGTGGCTCGACGGGGGCGCGATGTTCGGAGTTGTGCCCAAACCGCTGTGGCAGCGGCGCATCGCGTGCGACGACCGGAATCGCATTCCGCTTGCGCTGCGCTGCTTGTTGGTCGAAGCGCCCAACGCCTTGGTCCTCATCGATACCGGGATTGGTAGCAAGGAGAGCGCCAAGTTCATGGACCTCTATGGCGTCGACAATGCAGGGGAGCCGACTCGCCTCGAGGATGGCATTCGCGATGCGGGTTTCGAGCCGGATGACATCGATATCGTACTCAACACCCATCTCCACTTCGACCATGCGGGCGGGAACACGCTCCTAGACGCTGACGGCGCCGTGAGGCCTGCGTTCCCGCAGGCCCGTCATGTCGTGCAGCAGGCTGAGTACGACTTCGCTCGGGGCGGCAACGAACGTGTGCGAGCAAGCTATCTGTCGAAGAATTTCGAGCCTCTAGCGGAAGCTGGTTTGTGGGACTTTGTCGAGGGTGATGTTGAGGTCACGGAAGGGGTGAGCGTGGTACGCACTCCGGGGCACACGCCGCACCACCACTCAGTGCTGGTGACGAGCTCAGGCGACACAGCGTGTTATTTGGCCGACGTCTGCCCGACCTCGGCTCACATGCCGCTTCCCTGGATCATGGGGTACGATCTCGAGCCGCTGGTGACACTCGAATCGAAGCGCTCGTTGTGGACACGTGCCCACAGCGAGCAGTGGCTGCTTGTCTTCGAGCATGACCCCACCGTGCCATGGGGTCGACTAGATCCCAACTCAGAGAGGCCCCGCTTGCTGGAGGGGTAGGCTCGCGGCCAGGCCATCCGGTAGTGGTCAAAAGTGCCCCATCTCTGGCCCCCACCGTCAGGTGACCGCACCCCCTGATCTCGGTACCTTGCGGGGCAATTTGCCGGTAGACCAAAGACACTGAGTTGAGAGTTTCATGACCGATAAGTCGACCACTGCTGTCATCCTCAAGGGGGGAGCCCGGACTCCGATCGGGCGGTTCTTAGGTGGGCTCAGCCCGCTCTCCGCCTCCCAATTGGGCTCCATCGCCCTACGAGCCGCGATCGACCGCGCGGGGATCGATGTCAACGACCTCGACGAGGTCATCATGGGCAATGTCGTGTCGGCGGGAGGGGGTCAGGCTCCGGCCCGCCAGGCTGCGGTGAACGGAGGGGTGCCGCCGACCACGCCTGCTCTGACGATCAACAAGGTCTGTGGTTCCGGACTGAAGGCGGTCATGCTCGCGGCACAGGCTGTGCGGGCAGGTGACGCCCGACTCGTATTGGCTGGCGGCATGGAGTCCATGTCCAACGTGCCGTTTTATGCTCGCGGTCTGCGGAATGGCGTGAAATTGGGGAACCAAACGCTCGAGGACGGACTGATCCACGACGGCTTGTGGTGCTCGTTCGGAGACTGCCACATGGGTGGGCACGCGGAGCACACGGCTGACAAGGCAGAAGTCACACGGGCCGAAGCCGATGAGTTCTCGTTGCGTTCGCACCAAAAGGCGTTGGCCGCGATCGAAGAAGGCCGGTTCAGAGACGAGATCGTTCCGGTCGAGGTCAAGGCTTGCCGCGGCATGACGGTCGTCGACACCGACGAGAGCCCACGGGCCGACAGTTCGCTCGAGTCGCTCGCCAAGCTTCGGCCGGCGTTCGTACGTGACGCGCCCGAGGGGATCGCCGAGCACGTCGTCACCGCGGGAAACGCCCCGGGGCTCAACGATGGTGCGGCGGCGGTGGTCGTGGCCTCGCTCGAGTATGCCGAGGCACACGGACTCGAAGTCGACGCGGTCATCTCGGCCTACGCTGTCGGTGCGACCGAACCCCAGGATCTCTTTTTCGCTCCGATTACAGCAGTGAACAACCTGATGCAGAAGGAAGGAAAGAGCATCGGCGACTATGAGCTCATCGAGGTGAATGAGGCCTTCGCGGTGCAGGCGATCGCGGACATGCGTGCTCTGGGCATGGACGAAGATCTGGTGAACGTGAACGGGGGCGCGGTGGCGTTGGGCCATCCGATTGGCGCGTCCGGCACGCGCATCCTGGTGACGTTGCTGAACGCGCTGGAGCACCGGGGAGCCGGGACCGGCCTCGCGACGCTTTGCCTCGGTGGCGGCAACGCGGTCGCGCTCTCCGTGGAGAAGGCGTAACACCGTTGTCCGAGACGCTCTTGCCGCGACCCCACTTTGGCTGACGCCACGCTGCGAGGCTCCGTCCTCACAGAGCCGGCTGGGCGCCTTCGGTTGATCTGGCGCCTCGTGTTCTTTCTGTTCACCGCGACTTTGGTCTGGCTGATCGTGGGCATGCTCCTTCCAACGGGGCTCCAGTTCGCTTCCGTGGCCCTGCTGTCAGGGGGGCTCGTCGGAGGGTGGGCCACGCTTGCCCTCGACGGGCGAGGTCCGGGCGCGCTCGGCTTCTACACAAATCCCGCGGCGGCACGCGAAGCCGCGCTGGGCATCGCGCTCGGTGTGGTGGTGGCGATGGCGGTGGTGGCCGCGATCGTCGTCTTCGGAGGCTTGAGCTGGTCGGCGCAAGCGGGCACGGCTGGTGCTTGGTTGGTCGGTAGCGCGAGCTCCATGCTGTTCCTTGTGCTGCCGGCGGCGGCCGAGGAGGCTTTGTTGAGGGGTTATCCGCTCCAGGCCCTCGCTGAGGCATGGGGACCAGCGGCGGCCTTGCTCGTCATGTCGATCACCTTCGGCGCCGTGCACTTCGGCAATCCCGAGGCGACTGGGTTGGGCTTGGCGAACATAGCGGCGGCTGGCCTGCTGCTCGGTGCCGTATACCTTCGCACGGGAAGCCTGTGGTGGGCGACCGGCGTGCACCTGGGCTGGAACTGGGGGCTCGGGTATTTGGCCGATCTCCCGGTAAGCGGTTTGGAGTTGCTGGATGCGCCCTTCTACGATGGTGTGGCTGAGGGCCCACAGTGGCTCAGTGGGGGCGGATTTGGACCCGAGGGCAGCGTGCTCGCCACCGTGGTCGTTTTGGCGGCAGCAGCAGCGTGCTGGTGGGGGCCCTGGCTGCGTCCCGGAAAGGCAGCACTGGTCGCGTCGCCGCTGGCGGTGATAGATATGCACCGGCCCACACCGGAAGGTGTGATCGCGGTATGACCATCGAACCAATCAAGGAGTGATCGCGGGATGAGCATCGAACGAATCGCGGTCGTGGGCGGTGGTACCATGGGCAACGGCATCGCCCATGTCGCGGCTCAGCACGGTAGGCAAGTGAGGTTGCTCGATGTTTCGTCAGAGGTCCTCGAAAGGGCGACGGCGACCATCGCAAAGAACTTCGATCGCCAAGTCCAGAAAGGGATTCTGGACGAGTCCGCCCGTGATGAGGCGCTTGCACGTATCGAGACCGGTACGGACATCGCTGCTGGGGCTGAGGGCGTGGATCTGGTGATCGAAGCTGTACCCGAGAAGGCCCAACTCAAATACGATCTCTTCCAGACACTAGATGGGGCGGTGGGGCCTGGTACGATCCTGGCGAGCAACACCTCGTCAATCTCGATCACTGAAATCGCAGCACGCACGTCGTGCCCCGATAGGGTGATCGGCATGCACTTCATGAATCCGGTTCCCGTCATGAAGCTCGTCGAGGTGATCCGTGGTCTCGCCACGAGCGACGAGACAACTCGTGCAACTGTCGAGTTTGCTGAAGCGTTGGGGAAGACAGCCGTCGAGGTGAACGACTTCCCAGGCTTCGTGTCTAACCGCTTGCTCATGCCGATGATCAACGAAGCGGTGACCGCCCTCATGGAAGGTGTGGCAGAGGTGGAGGCGATCGACACGGTCATGAAGCTCGGCATGAATCATCCCATGGGGCCGTTGCAGCTCGCAGACCTGATTGGATTGGATACGTGCCTGAACATCCTCGAAGTGCTGCACCGTGAGTTGGGAGACGATCGGTATCGTCCGTCACCACTGCTGCGCAAGTACGTTGCAGCGGGGTGGCATGGCCGAAAAAGTGGCCGTGGTTTCTACACCTATGAGTAGCCGACCATGACTTGGACACAGGAACAACTCGAGATCCAGGCGCTCGCTCACGAATTCGCCGAGGGTGAGCTACGAGGCGCATCGGCACAGTGGGATGGTGCTCGCGACCTCGACGAGCAGGTGTTCGGCAGGCTCGCCGAGCTCGGATTCCTAGGGATGTTGATCCCGGAGGAGTATGGCGGGCTCGACTTCGATCTGGGTACCTACTTATTGGTGCTCGAGGAGTTGGCCTGGGGTGATGCCTCAGTCGCTCTCTCCGTGGCGATCCACAGCGGACCCGTGGCAGGTCTGTTGCGGCGGCATGGCACCGACGAGCAGAAGCAGCGTTGGCTCCCTGAACTCGCCTCGGGTGCATCGCTCGGCGCGTTTGCGCTTTCAGAGCCGGAGGCCGGCAGCGACGCGGCCGCGATTTCCACGAAGGCCGAGCGATCTGAGGGCGGCTGGACGCTCAATGGCGAAAAGCGGTGGGTCACGAACGGCGGTCGTGCCGGGCTCGTCGTCACCTTTGCTCGCACCGGGGAGGACGGCATCAGCGCGTTTCTGGTGTCACCCGAAGCCGACGGATACTCGGTGGGCAAGAGAGAATTGACGATGGGGTTCCGGGCCTCCCAAACCGTGGGAGTGGAGTTCGACGGCGTGGCGCTGGGCGCCGAGGCGCTGGTGGGTGACGTGGGCCGTGGACTGCCCTACGCCTTGGAGGCTCTCGACCTGGGCCGCATCGGAATTGCGGCGCAGGCAGTGGGCATCGGGCGATCTGCACTGGAGCACGCGGCCAAGTACGCGTTGGAGCGAGAGCAGTTCGGTCGCCCGATCGCGGAGTTCGGTGCGACCCAGGCGAAGCTCGCGGAGATGGCGCGCCAGCTCTCCGGGGCGCGGCTCCTTACCCACCACGCTGGAGCGTCTCTCGAGACAGTCGCGAGCGGATCGGGGCATGCCCGCACCGGTGCCGACGGAGTGTCCAGCCGCGCAGCCATCGCGAAGCTTGCGGCTTCGGAGGCCGCCACCTGGTCTGCGGATGAAGCGGTTCAGATCTTCGGAGGGTACGGCTACATGCGCCATTATCCCGTCGAGCAGCTGTTGCGAGACGCCAAGGGTACTGAGATTTACGAAGGCACCAACGAAATCATGAGAATGGTGATCGCTCGCGAAGTGCTGCGGGATGCCGCGACCGAGTGATTCACCGGAACGAGTGAGGGCTTAGGCAGCATGGAAATATTCGACCTGATGGCGGAGCGGAAGCACGAACAGCTCGTGTTCTGGAGCGACCCACAGCTCGGATACCGAGGTATCATCGCGATCCATGATACGACCATGGGGCCTGCGCTGGGCGGAACCCGGTACTGGAACTACGACAACGATCACGACGCGGTCATCGACGCACTCCGCCTCTCGCGAGGGATGACGTACAAGGCCGCGATCACCGGCCTGAACCTGGGCGGTGGCAAGTCGGTGATCTGGGGGGACAACCGCGTCCCCAATCGTGAGATGATCTTCCGCGCGCACGGTCGTGCCGTCGACTCTCTGGCGGGCCGGTACATTACCGCGGAAGACGTGGGGACGTCGCCGGACGACATGGAGTACATCAGCATGGAGACCGAATATGTGGTCGGCCGGCACGGGCGCTCGGGCGATCCGTCTCCAGTTACCGCGTATGGCGTCTACCGCGGCATCAAGGCGTGTGCCGCTGCCAAGTACGGAGACGATTCCCTGGCCGGTCGTCACGTCGCGGTGCAGGGCCTCGGCCATGTCGGCTACTACCTGTGCGAGGATTTGGCTCAAGAAGGCGCCAAGCTCACAGTCACTGACATCGATCCGGCGCGGGTGGCCCGGGTTACGGAGGCTTTCGACGCAGAGGCCGTGGCGCCAGACGACATCTATGGCGTCGACGCCGATATTTTCGCCCCCTGCGCATTGGGGGCGGTGATCAACGACGACACCATCGATTCGCTCAAGGTGGAGGTGGTGGCCGGGGCCGCGAAAAACCAGTTGGCAAGCGGCGGAGTCCATGGGCCGGCACTCTTTGAGCGCGGCATCCTGTATGCTCCCGATTATGTGATCAATGCTGGCGGGCTGATCAACGTGTACGGCGAGATGAATGGCTGGACCGCCGAGCGCAGCAAATGGAAAGCTGGCGAGATCTACGGCACGCTTTTGCGCATCTTCGAGCTTGCGAAGTCAGATGGGCTCCCTCCTTACGCGGCCGCGAACAAAGGTTGCCGAGACGCGTATTCTGGAGGCCCGGCATCTACAGCACACCTCCCGCTCGTCATCCAAACTACGCTCGTCCTGGACGAGCCCTCTGATGGATGGATCGTGATGAACAAGCTCCTCCCGACGGACCGCCGGTCATGATGGACAACCTCAAGAAGACCGACCCAGCCGTCTTCGACTCGATCATCTCTGAGACCCGGCGGCAGGCGGACGGTCTGGAGCTCATCGCGAGCGAGAATTTCGTCTCGGAGGCGGTGCTCGAGGCGATGGGCACCGTAATGACGAACAAGTACGCGGAGGGGCTGCCGTCGAAGCGGTACTACGGCGGTTGTGAATTCGTCGACGTCGCCGAAGACTTGGCTCGCGACAGGGCCAAACAGCTGTTCGGGGCCGAGCACGTCAACGTGCAACCGCACTCGGGCGCACAGGCCAACATGGCGGCGTATTTCTCCTTCTTGGAGCCCGGAGACAAGATCCTGGGGATGAACCTCAGTCATGGCGGCCATCTGACGCACGGCTCACCTGTGAACTTCAGTGGCCGCCTCTTCGATGTCGTCGCCTACGGGGTGCGAGAAGAGGACGGGCTCATCGACTACGACCAACTTCGGGAGCAGGCACACGCAGAGCGTCCGAAGATGATCATTGCCGGGGCGAGTGCGTACCCGCGCACGATCGACTTCGCCACCTTCGGGGAAATCGCTCGGGAAGTCGACGCGCGCCTCGTCGTCGACATGGCGCACATCGCAGGTCTGGTGGCCACTGGGCATCACCCCACTCCGGTTCCGCACGCGGACGTCGTGACCACTACGACGCACAAGACGCTGCGCGGTCCGCGCGGCGGTCTGATCTTGTGCCGTGAAGAGCACGCCAAGGCGATCGACAAGTCCGTCTTCCCGTTCATGCAGGGTGGACCTCTGATGCATGTGATCGCGGCCAAGGCGGTGGCATTGCTCGAAGCATTGAGGCCGGAGTTCAGTGACTATTCCCAGCAGATTGTCATCAATGCCCAAGCACTAGGGGAGGGGCTCGCGGAGCGCGGCTTTCACCTCGTCAGCGGGGGCACGGACAACCACCTACTACTCGTGGATCTTCGGGCGAGCCATGACGAATTGACCGGCAAGGAAGCCGAGGCGGCGCTGGAAGCTTCGGGCATCACCGTGAACAAGAACACGGTGCCTGGGGAGACACGCTCGCCGTTCGTGACGTCTGGGCTTCGAATCGGCACGCCGGCGCTCACGTCTCGCGGCATGAAGGAGAGCGAGATGTCGCAGATCGCCGCTTGGATCGCGCATGTCTTGGATGCCCCGAGCGACGAAGACCGGATCGCAGCTGTGCGTGGCGAGGTCAGGGATCTCTGTGCCGGCTTTCCCCTGTATGCGGGCTTGGCGCAACGCTAGTGTTCCCCACTAGCGAACAATCGCGTAGAAACCCACATTCCTGCCCATGACAGAACTGCAATTCGCGGACGAAGTCCTGGACCAGCTCCAGGAACGAAACCCTCGTTTCGATACGAGGGCGTACTTCTTCGTGCTCTCGGCTTTGCATTCGGTCATCCACTCGCTGGACGAGCCCCGACACATTTCGGGGGGAGAGCTCGCGGACGGGGTGAGGCGCTTGGCGCTTGAACGGTTTGGGCCGATGGCGAGGATCGTGTTGGAACACTGGGGAATCTGCGCGACCGAGGACGTCGGTGGTGTAGTATTCGCGTTGGTGGAGCAAGGGATCCTCATCAAACAGCCCGAGGATCGCCCGGAGGACTTCGCCGATGTGTTCGATTTCGAAGAAGCCTTCGAGCTGAGCTATCCCTGGGAAGCTCGAATCTGACGAGGGGACTCCGGCGAGCGGTCGGATCCGTAACTTTTACTGGCTCGGTGTTGCTGAGCACCCGCGCGGAGCCTCATGGCACCACGCAGAGGGGAGAGGTAGCAAATGGAGGGAGAGCAGGGATTCCCGCGCTGCTTGAAGTGCGAGACCGGTCTTTTGTTGCCGCTCTCGGATTATGGCCGAGAAGGGGCGGCGATTCGCTACAAAGCGTGGGTGTGCTCCAAGCCGGACTGCGGCTTCAATCTTCGGATCGACAACGGCGAAATCAGCGTCGGCCGCACGATCGGGCAGAGTTACAAGTAGGACTAGACGACCCCACAGATCCAAGCGAGACCACGCCGGCCGGGGTCTCGCCTACCGGGTAGCCCATGTCCGGTCTCCACCCGCCACTCCGCCCATACGCAACTCTGGACGTGCGAGCTCCTACAGGAGCAGAGGCTGCGGAATTCGATCGTGTAGCGATCGAGACGCTTGCCGTGCCCCAAAGCGTGCTCCTGGAGAATGCGGGACGCGCGGCTGCGATGATCCTGCAACGCCTCCGGCCGCACGGTCGGGTCGTGGGCGTCGTGGGGTCCGGCAACAATGGCGGGGACGCGCTCGTATTGCTCCGGACATTGCAAGCGTGGGGTCGTGACGTACTGGCCGTCGTTGTGGCTGACCGGCCTCAGCACGAGTCGTTGCTGCACGGCTGGGACGTGCCCGTGCGTAGGGACGAGGGACTCGACGCCGAAGCGTGGCGCATTTTGCTCGGGCAAGCTGGGGCTGTTGTGGACGGCGTGCTCGGCACTGGCCTGCGGGGTGAGCCCAGGGAGCGGCAGAGCGCGGCGATTGAGCACATCAACGGCTCGCTTCGCTGGGTCCTCTCGATCGACGTGCCGTCCGGCATCGACTCTAGTACGGGCGCGGTGCCCGGAAGCGCTGTGCAGGCTGCGGTCACGGTCGCCTTTGGTGCGCCCAAGCTCGGAAGCCTCCTGCATCCAGCCCGAGCGCTCGTTGGGCGGCTGATCGCGGTCGAGATCGGCTTTCCGCCGTGGAATCAGGCGGCCCCGACTGCGCGGGTAGTGACACCCGCCTGGGCGCAGGCCCATCTCCCGACTCGGCACGCCGATACACACAAGAACGCGGTGGGCCGTGTACTCATGGTCGCGGGACAGTCGGGCATGGCCG
>Ga0114996_10003127_pt1 | contig 20811 bp, 17 predicted proteins | sample ArcticOcean_MG_C_4_FD_87039 | JGI IMG/M metagenome (GOLD analysis project Ga0114996, IMG submission 87039) | Marine microbial communities from western Arctic Ocean - ArcticOcean_MG_CB4_134 | ecosystem: Environmental > Aquatic > Marine > Oceanic | place: Arctic Ocean: Canada Basin | collected... | reverse complement strand
GTATATGAAACTTCACCTCTTTTTTTGTCTTCCTGCCAGAAAGATACGAATAGTAAGGATGGCCCTCGTTTTACTTTAACGTTCTTACCATCCTTGGTGTTGACTGCTTTTTGAGGAGCACTTACCAGCCAACAATCTTTTTTGACGTCGGTATAGACTTTCCATGCTCCGTTTACGGACAGGGGAGAAGAAAGAGAAGCACTGTCGCCTGATTGAGCCCATACTTGCATTGGATAAGCCAGAATACTTACCGTAACAAAAAGTTTAAGGAACTTAAATAATTTATTCATTTTTATAATCCGACTCAAAACATGTTTTTCTTACTTGCTTATATTCAATTAGACAACCAAAAGCAAAATTAGCTTAACTATATTATTGTAAAATATGTAAGCAACATGCATTTATTACAGGAGCAATAACAGGGTTTTTATGATTTAGGAAGAAATATGAAACAACCGGTTAGAATGGTAGAAATATGGCGGGGAGACTTTTTGGAGTCTTATCATACTGGCCATGCTGTAATTTGTGATATTAGTGGTGAGATAGTTGAGGTATGGGGGGATCCAAACCAAATAATTCTGCCAAGATCTTCCAGTAAAATTATACAAGCTCTACCACTTATTGAAAGTGGTGCGGCAAACGCATTCGGCTTAACGTCTGAGCAATTAGCGCTATCGTGTGCGTCTCACCAGGGAGCATATATTCATACTAGTAGGGTACAAAATTGGTTGTCTAATCTAGAATTAAATGATTCACATTATAGATGTGGTAATCAAGAACCATCTGATAGGGCGGCCCGTGAGGAACTTATTCGATTAGATTTAAAGCCCTGTCAGTATCATAATAATTGTTCGGGAAAACATACAGGTTTCTTAACGTTAAACAGCTATTTAAAAGGTAGCTCTGAATATACTGATTCCGACCATTTAGTTCAACTATCCGTTAGAGAAGCATTTGAAGATTTAACAGAAACAGAAAATCTTGGTTATGCTATCGACGGCTGTTCTGCACCAAATTTTGCGACTACAGTACATGGTCTGGCTCGGGCTATGTCAAAAATGTCAACGCCTAGACTTAGCACTTCGCGTGGTAAGGCGTTTACCGATCTTGTAAACGCAATGATGAAGCATCCAGAGCTAGTGGCAGGAGAGGGCAGAGCATGCACAGAATTAATGCGCGCTATGGAAGGTAAGATTGCAGTTAAGACAGGGGCAGAAGCTGTTTTTGTAGCTATTCTTCCAGAGGTTGGGCTTGGTATTGCTCTAAAAATTTCAGATGGCAGCACACGAGCCGCCGAGTCTGCTATAACGGGGTTACTTATAAAATATGGAGCTCTCGATCGCAATCATCCTACAGCTCTCAAATGGTTGAGTGGGCCTATTAAAAATTGGCGAAATACGATAACTGGCCGCATGGCATTATCTTCTGAATTCATATCTGTTTAATGGTCTAGTCTTTCTATTGCTAGAGCGATGCCCTGACCTCCGCCAATACACATAGTAATTAGTGCTTTCGACCCCCTAGTGCGCTCTAGTTCATATAGTGCTTTTATTGCTATTATTGCCCCAGTTGCTCCAATAGGGTGCCCTAATGCAATAGCACCACCATTAGGGTTTACCTTATTTGGATCGAGCTCTAAGTTTTTGTTTACGGCCAGTGCTTGAGCAGCAAAAGCTTCATTTGATTCAATTACATCAAAGTCTTTGACAGAGAGATCAGTTTTTTTAAGCAGGTTTTGGACTGCAGGTACAGGCCCTATTCCCATTACTTCTGGTCGCACACCGGCGTGTGCATATCCGATTATTCGGGCTCTAGGTTTTAGCCCCGCCGCATTCGTTGCATCTTCAGTTCCTAAGACTAGCGCCCCAGCACCATCATTTAACCCAGATGCGTTTCCTGCAGTGACTGTTCCATCTTTTTGAAATGCTGTTTTTAAACCCGTCAGAGATTGAATTGTTGACATCTTTGGGTGTTCGTCGGCTTTAAATTCGATAGTTTCCCTCTTTCTTTGTATAACAACCGGGACAATTTGTTTGTCAAAATAACCAGCCTTAATAGCAGCTGATGCACGATTTTGACTCTCAAGCGCAAACAAGTCTTGAGCTTCTCGAGAAATATTGTTTTCTTTTGCCACGTTTTCAGCTGTAATGCCCATGTGACCTGTTCCAAATGGGCAATTAAGGGCCCCCAAAAGCATATCTTGCGCTATTGTGTCACCCATTTTTTGACCCCACCTTGTTTTTTGTAAAAAGTAAGGTGCTTGGCTCATATTTTCTGCACCACCCGCAAGGCCAAATTCGGCATCTCCCAGCAAAAGAGATTGCATAACAGAAACGATAGCTTGAAGACCTGACCCACAGAGCCTATTTACGTTCATTGCTGGTGTGCTGTCCGGTATGCCAGCTTTAATCGCGGCTACGCGGGAAAGATAGGCGTCTCTTGTTTCAGTATTTATGACATGTCCAAAGGCTACGTGGCCAATTTTATTGGGAGAAATGCCGGCCCTTGTCAAAGCTTCCTTTGCAACAATAGTACCCAGTTCTATCGGGCTCACATTGAAAAGAGAGCCTCCAAATGTTCCTATAGCTGTTCTGGCACCACTTAGAATAACAATATTAGTCATTTTTAACCTCTTTCAAAAGCTTAGTAATAATTCAGGAAAATGATTTCATTTTTTCTTTTTCTGATTTGGTATATTCTCTTTTCCTTGAGCACAAGGTTTCAGTATGGTTTACTAAAATAGATTAGAAAATTTGGGTAGATTATTGTGTCAAAAACATTAGCAGCAAGGCTACCAGTAAATGGACGATCCCACGTTCGGGGGTCGACTGATATACCACTACTTAATCTAACTATTCCGCAACTCTTGGCTAGAGCTGTAGAGAAGGAGAGTGATAAAGAGGCCTTAGTTTTTTGCGAACAAGGAATACGCCGAACCTACAAGCAATTTTCTACAGATGTTGATAGCTTCGCTTCAGGATTGTTAGCACTAGGCTTTAATTCGGGGGATAGAATTGGTGTGTGGTCTTTAAATAGATACGAATGGCTACTCGCTCAGTTTTCCACAGCCCGTTTAGGGATAATTTTAGTAACTATAAATCCTGCTTATCGAGTATATGAATTAGAGTTTGCATTAAATAAAGTCGGTTGCTCCGGCCTAATATTATCAAAAGGCTTTAAGTCCTCAGACTATATCGGAACGTTACTCAATCTAGCTCCTGAGTTGGCTTATTTAACGTCAGAGAGCGTTGTTTTAGAAAAGCTCCCGTCCCTTAAAAGAGTTATATGCATGGATGAAGGAAACTATCCGAGTATATTATCTTTTTGGGAACTTTTAAAAACTGAACCAAACACCAAAGAGCTAGACTCTATTACAGATAGTTTACTCCCGGATGACCCCGTTAATATCCAATTTACTAGCGGGACTACCGGCTTACCAAAAGGGGCAACTTTAACCCATAAGAATATAGTAAATAATGCTTTCTTTGTGATGGAGGCGATGGAATTTACCAGTGATGATAAACTTTGTATACCGGTACCATTTTACCATTGTTTTGGAATGGTTATGGGAACACTAGGATGTGTTTCTAAGGCAGCTACTATGGTAGTTCCTGGAGAGGGTTTTGACTCCCAAAAGACTTTAAGAGCTGTATCAGAAGAGAGATGCACAGCCCTTTACGGAGTAGCTACAATGTTTGTTGCAGTGTTGGAGTGCCCTCAATTTATGTTATTCGATATTTCTTCTCTCAGAACGGGGATAATGGCTGGGGGTCCTTGTCCAGTAGAACTTATGAGGGATGTCCAGTTTCGAATGCATATGAAGGGTATAACCATTGCATACGGTATGACAGAAACTAGCCCTGTATCTTTTCAAAGTAATATTGGAGACCCCATTGAGAAGCGAGTCACCTCTGTGGGGCGAGTACACCCTCATGTTGAGGTAAAGATAGTAAATCACTCAGGTGATACAGTTGAAGTTGGAGTAAGTGGGGAATTGTGGACTAGAGGTTATAGTTTGATGAAGGAATATTGGGAAGATTTACAGCGGACCGATGAAACGATTGATTCAGATGGTTGGCTGCATACAGGTGATTTCGGGAGTATGGATTCAGAGGGATATGTAAATATCACCGGGCGTCTCAAAGATATGATTATTCGTGGGGGAGAAAACATCTACCCTCGGGAGTTAGAAGATTTTTTGTATACGCATCCGAAAGTAAGCCAAGCACAAGTTTTCGGGTTACCTGATAAAACTTTGGGTGAAGTCGTTTGCGTTTGGGTGGTTGCAAAACGTAAAGAAAGACTAAAAAAAGAAGATATCAATAACTTTTGTAAAGAAAATATAGCTCATTTTAAGATTCCAAAATATATTAAAATTGTTAAAGAATTACCTATGACGGTGACAGGAAAGCCTCAGAAATTTCTTATGCGCAAAGCCATGATTGAAGAGCTGGGGTTAAAAGAGATTTCTACAGCTTAGTTGATTAATAATGCTTTTTTCGAGTTAGTAAAATGAGAGGTTAAGAATTATTGAAAATAAATTATTATTTCCCAATAATGAGGACATCAACGGCCGTTGCCGTTGTTTTGGTAACTATAATTGGATTTAAATCTGCTTCTTGCAGTGAGTCTCTAAAATCCCAGACAAATCGAGAAAAAGCTGCTGCTGTCTTTGCAAATTGTTTTACTGCTAGAACTGTTGTCCCACGATACCCATTCAATAGTGAAAATGACTTCAGTTTGGACAGACGTTTAAGGGTTTCTTCGGCAGTAAAAGGAGCCATCATAATTAATTTTTCGCCTATTAGGTTTATTAAGATGCCGCCTGGGGATATCATCACAGCCGGACCAAAATTCGGATCATTAATCATTCCGAGGGCCCATTCAGAACCACCAGAAATCATCTCAGCGACCAACACAGTTCTACCAAACCTGTTTTCAAAGTCTTTATAGGCTAAAGTCAAATCGTTAGATTGTTTTAGATTTATTTTTACGGCGTTTAATTCTGTTTTGTGATATAAGTTATTAGCTAATGCTTTTAGAACTATTGGATAGCCAATTTTTTCTGCTGCTTTTAATGCTTCATTTAGAGAGTCAGCGACATGGAATTTAGAAGAGGTTATGCCATAGATGTTTAAAATTGAAAAACAGAGATCGTCTCTGGGCCGAGTTTCATTAGCAAGGATTTTTGTTATTTTTGTTATCTTTAAATTTGGGGTATGTGTTGTTTTATCTTTGAGGTTTTTTCCATGTTTTAGTAGATTTTTTACAGCAATTAAAGCCTCATGAGTTCCGTCAATTAGTGGGATGCCATGTTCGGCCATTCTTTCTGCGAGCAATTGATTAGTAGTTAGAGCATAGTTGCTAGCAGCAATGATGGGTTTTGTTGTTTTATCAATTAGCTCATATAATATTTTTTCATGCATTTCATGAAGATAATACCCCTCTCGCCAATCCATAACATATAGTCCGATTCCTACGCTTGGGTCTGATATCATTTCCAGGAAGGACTTTTTAAAAATTATCTCAGCACCATGACCTGAGCCCCAAGCATCGAGAGGATTATCTGCTTCTAGTGGTGACTCAAGTAATTTTCCTATGTTTAATAGGGTTACATCAGATAGTTTTGCATAAGGCACTTTTAAATCTGCAGCAATATCTGCCATTAGTTCTCGCTCACCACCCGAATCATGGATTGAAGCAATTCCATCTGCGGTGGGTCGCCTGTTTTGACTAAAGGCTTGTAGTGTTGCAGCTAACTCATCGATGCTATGAACAAGGTGGGCACCATGCTCTTCTGCAACAGCAGAAAATATCGTGTGGTTTCCTACTATAGCCCCTGTATGACTTAGGGCCATTTCGGCACTTTTCTCACTACGTCCGACTTTTAGAATAACAACAGGGATATCTTTTGATGCTGCCTTATCTAGAGCACTTACAAAGCCATCCGGGTTTCGGACTCCTTCTAGAAACATTCCGACAACATTCGTTTCTGGTTGGTCAACGCTCCATGAAAGGTAATCAGATGCTGTTGTTACAATCTCAGCACCACTACTAACTAGCATACTAAACTGTAAGCGTTTGTCATTGTTTGCTAGTGCTCCTAGTACAGAGCCAGATTGAATGATTGCAGCAATTGAACCAGCTTTTAGGTTTAACGGAATAGGAAATGGGGTTATTCTTATTTTTTTGTGTAAGTTATGAAACCCCATACTGTTGGAACCGCAGATGGGAACATTAGCTTCACGTGCCATGTCTTTTAGTCTAGCCTCATTATTTTTTGTTTCGGCATTTCCAAAAATCGTTACGGCTCTTGTTCCAGCTCTTAAAACATCAAAAAGAGCTTTTTCAATTTTAGAATTTGATACTGCTATTACTGTATGGTCGGGAGTCTTCGGGAGATCACTAGGAGTAGAAAAGAATTTTAAGCCCCTATACTCTTTATAACCCGGGTTTATGGGGTATATTTCTCCCTCATACCCTCCCCCTAGAAGCATGTCGATCAGCACCTTACCGTAGGAATTATCTTTAGATGATGCTCCTACGAGAGAAATTGAAGACGGAGCAAGTAAGCTATCTAGTGGCTGACGGGGTTTAAGCAAGAGGCTCTCCTGGAAAATAAAAAATGCATTATGGACGTTCAACTAAATTTATTTTAAGTCTTTTACAATGGTAATATAATCCCAAGGATAGTGAGTTTGGAGTTAACATTTGGAAGGTATACTAATGGAGACTTACAATGGACTTAAATCTTTAACAGAGGGCTTACCTTCAGAACGCTACTTTGAAGAAATTTTTTTTTCTAATGAGAAGACAAAAATATGGAAAAAGTCGTGGATTTATTTTTGTCATCAAAGTTGTTTGAAAGAACCAGGGGCGTATCAAACTATAATTATTAGCGATCAACCTATAGTGGTTGTTAGAAGTTCTGAACTAGAATTAAAGGGCTATTATAACACCTGCCGGCATCGAGGATCATTATTATGTTTGCATTCTGAAGGGAGTATATCCTCTAAAAGGCTAGTGTGCCCTTATCATCAATGGTCTTATTCCATCGATGACGGTCGACTACTAAAAACCAGTTCTTCCGGAGAAGAAGGTTTTATAGATAAAAGTCAGTACCCACTATTTAATATAGCTGTAAAAGAGTGGCGTGGTTTAATATTTGTCAATTTAGAGCCTACGGCATTATGGATTGAGGACGAGGTATTTCAACGATCGCCTGAAGGTTTAAAAAAAAAATTATCCAATTGAAACGATGCAATGTGGGCATGTTTGGAAAAAAAAGATTAAATGTAATTGGAAACTTTTCTGGGAAAATTTTAATGAATGTTTGCATTGTCCAAATATCTATCCTGAATTAGTAGATCTGGTCCCACTTTGCTCAAGAAGAATTATAAATAAAATGGATCTCCCCAATTGGGAAACTCACAATGACTCAATAGAAAAAAAACATACTGGAGAGTTAAAAGATGGTGCTGAAACATGGTCGACGGATGGTTCCAGTCAGGGACGATCGATAAAAAACCTTTCTTCTGAAGATTTAGCCCGAGGCCAGCTTTATGCGTCAGCTTGGCCGTCAGTTTTTATCGCGGGATATGCTGACCATGTTAGAGTTGTTCGTGTCATACTTCTAGATGCTGAGTCTATAGAGCTAACAGCGGAATGGTTATTTGAGCCAGAGACACTAAACGACCCTAATTATGATATTAGAAACGTTATTGATTTTGGTACTTTGGTAATGGAACAAGACGGACGGGCCTATGAATTGAACCAAATGGGATTAAGGGCGGAACCGTTTAAGGGGGCGGTTTTAATGCCAGAGGAATATTTATTAAAAAAACCGCATGATTGGATTAGAAGTTAGCTTTAAAAATAATAAAGAAAGAAAAACATATGAAGGCTATTCAGATTGAGAGTTTGCCCGGAATTTCTCACATAATTCTTAACCGTCCATCGGCGTTAAATGCAATAAATGAGGAAATGATTTCCGAAATAAATCATATGATGACAGAAATATCTGAAGACGACAAAGTAAGATGCGTAATCATTTCGGGTGCCGGTAGGTGTTTTTCTTCAGGTTATGATCTGAAAGAGTCAGCTCAAAGAGAAACTACAGGGAGAGAAGAGTGGGAACGGGTTTTAAAGAAAGATTTTGAATTTGTTATGCAGTTTTGGAACTGTAAAAAACCAACTATCGCTGCAGTTTATGGGTACTGTTTAGCTGGTGCCTTTGAGCTGGCAATGGCTTGCGACTTAACGATTGCGAGTGAGTCTGCTATGTTTGGGATGCCTGAAGTACGATTTGGCTCAGGTATTGTAGCAATGTTGGCGCCATGGGTAACAGGCCCTAAGCAAGCAAAGGAGTTACTCCTGACTGGACATGATAAATTCTCTGCTGACTATTGTTATAAAATAGGGGTGGTTAATAGAGTGGTTGAAGATGGATTATTAATAAAAACGGCTATAGAGGTGGCCCAACAAATAGCTTCTTCGTCAGCTCGCTCTGTCCAGCTTACTAAAGCTGCAATTAATAAAAGTTATGAGATGTCCAGTATGCGAGAGGCGCTTTTGGCCGCTTTAGAAATTGATATTCAAATAGAATCTGATGAAAGTCCCGAAAGGTTAGAGTTTAACCGGATTAGAAAAAATCGGGGCTTGCAGGCTGCACTCGAGTGGCGAGATAATAAATTTAATTAGATTATGGCCGTTAGTGAAAGTTAATTTGTCGTAAAAGTTAAGGCTTGAACCTGGTGAAAAACCCCTGTGTTTTTTAAGCTGTTAAGAACTGTCGGGTCGGGTTGACCATCTACCGATAGGAGAGCAATAGCTTCGCCGCCTATCGCGCTTCTTCCCAAAGTAAAGTTTGCAATATTCACATTATTGTTACCTAAAACACCACCCAAAATGCCTATAATACCTGGCACATCTTTATTCGTTGTGTAGATCATGTGTTCTGAGATTTCAGAATCTATATTCAAGCCTTTAATTTGAATGAAGCGGGGTTTTCCATCTGAGAAAACAGTTCCAGCAATTGACCTTTCCCGGGTTGGAGTCACCACCTTAATTTTGATATAACCTTCAAAGGCACCTGTTTTATTCTGTTTGATAGTACTGATTTGAACTCCGCGATCCTTAGCAATAATTGGGGCAGAAACCATGTTTACATCTGCATTACTTGTCTTGAGAATTCCGGCAACTGCCGCACAATCAAGAGCGTTTAAATTCATTGAGGTAACAGAACCATTATACGTTATAAGTATTTCTTTAAGAGGCTCGGTCGTCATTTGACCTATGAATAAACCAAGATTTTCAGCAAGTTTTAACCATGGACGCATTATGATAGCTTCTTCCGCTGTTACTGAGGGCATATTAAGAGCATTAGACACGGCTCCACTTAGTAAATAGTCGGACATTTGCTCTGCAATTTGAATTGCAACATTTTCTTGGGCTTCGGTTGTGGCTGCTCCAAGGTGGGGGGTAACTACAACGTTTGGTAGGTTAAACAGTGGGCTGTTTGTTGCAGGCTCTTGGGCGAATACATCTAATGCAGCGCCTGCAACCCGACCGTCCTGTATGGCAATTGCTAAAGCTTCTTCGTCTACCAACCCCCCTCTCGCACAATTGATTATATGCACGTTCGGTTTGAGCTTCTCAATAGCGGCCTTGCTAATAATATTTCTAGTTAGATCAGTTAAGGGCACATGTAATGTAATGAAGTCTGACTTTGCGAACAATTCGTCTAACTCAACTTTTGTTACCCCTATTTTTTGAGCTCTTTCCTTAGATAAATATGGATCATAGGCAATAACTTTCATTTTTAAACCTAATGCTCTGTCACAGACGATCGTCCCTATGTTTCCCGCACCTATAACGCCTAGAGTTTTTGATGTTAACTCAACACCCATAAATCTAGACTTCTCCCATTTTCCGCTGTGAGTAGAGGTATTTGCGTCTGGAATCTGTCTAGCCACCGCCATCATCATTGAAATTGCGTGCTCTGCAGTTGTTATTGAATTTCCAAAAGGTGTATTCATTACGATTATACCTTTCTTAGAGGCAAACGGGATGTCAACATTGTCTACGCCAATACCTGCTCTACCGATAACCTTAAGATTAACCGCTGCTTTAATTATTTTTTCGGTTACTTTTGTGGCCGATCTAATTGCCAAGCCATCATATTGAGGAATAAGTTTTAATAACAACTCTTTGTCTTTACCTAATTCGGGTTTAAAATCGACATCAATCCCCCGATCCCGGAAAATTTGCACAGCAGTATCTGATAATTTATCTGAGACAAGAACTCTAGGTGACATTTGACTTAATCCTCTACTTTTAATTTTGTATAAAATATATTTTACTGTGTGAAGAGTTTTATGCTTGATCGCTAATAGCGGTTTGAAAAGCCCAAGTAATCCAGGGGACCAAGGATAAAAGGTCTGATTTCTCAACCGTCGCACCACACCAAATTCTTAGCCCGGGTGGCGCATCTTTATGAGCGTTAATATCCAAAGCGACACCTTCGTTCTCTAAATGTTTTACCACGCTCTTTATAAAGGTTTTTACATTTTTAATTCTGTGGTCGTTAAATAGGAGACACACACTAGTATTAGATCTGGAGTCCGGTTCTACCGCTAAAAATTCTAACCACGGCGTATTTAAAACAAAATCATTTAACACTTTGGCATTCTGATTTGATCTATCTATAAGTGCTGGAAGCCCTCCGATACTTTCTGCCCAATCTAAGGCAAATAAATAATCTTCAACGCACAACATGGAGGGCGTATTTATGGTTTCCCCTGAAAATATACCTTCTATCAGTTTATTGTCTTTTTTAAGGCGAAAAATTTTTGGTAATGGCCATATGGGTGTATAAGACAGTAATCGTTCTATTGCGTGAGGTGATAAAACAATAATTCCGTGGCCACCTTCACCGCCAAGCACTTTTTGCCAACTAAAGGTTGTTGCATCTAGTCTGTCCCAAGGTAAGTCCATTGCAAATGCTGCTGACGTTGCATCGCATAATGTAAGCCCTTTACGTTTTATCGGGATATTGCTCTTGCTTGAAACTTTTACACCTGATGTTGTTCCGTTCCAAGTGAAACAAACATCATTATCAAAATTTACGGAATTAAAATCCACGATTTTTCCGTAGTCTACTTTTTTTATTGTCGCTTCAAGTTTTAACTGCGTTATAGCATCGGTAATCCACCCAGCACCAAAACTTTCCCAAGCTAGCATTTCAACATGCCTGCTTCCCAATAGGTTCCACATGGCTAACTCAAAGGCTCCAGTGTCAGAGGCAGGTACAATTCCGATCTTAAAGTCGTTAGGTATTCGAAGAACTTTCCGGGTTAAATCAATTGCTTTCTGCAACTTTTGTTTTCCTATTGTTGACCTATGTGAACGTCCTAACGAGGCTCCAGAAAGAGATTTAAGCGTCCAAGTTGGAGGTTTTGTGCATGGCCCGGATGAAAAACGGGGATTACTCGGCTTTGAAGCCGGTTTTTTTAAAGTCATTTTTATTATCCTCACAGATATATGCCCCTCGTTGGGGAGGGGTGTCCCGAGGTCACCCTTAAGCACAGTTTTAGACTTTAACAAGAATAAAGTTACTTTATAGTTTTTTTAAAGTAACATGCTTGTTTAGGGAATTTTTATCAAAAAATGTATACGGTTAGTTTTTTCGCAAATCCAGAGATTCCTTTTCTTAGTCGTGCAATAGTTCAGCCTGTTTTTGATAATTGGAAACATATCAGTCAAATACGGTGGTTGATGGTCGGTGTTGCTTGTGAGTTTGATGTTCTAAACTACCCCAGAGATTTTGAATTTTATTGGAATGAGTTTCAAAAACTTTCTGTTGACTTGGTAATTCAGCCTACGATTGGTCGACAGAAGAAGGTTTTAATTGCTGATATGGATAGCACTATCATTCGACAAGAATGTATAGATGAGTTAGCTTCAGAGGTTGGAGTCGGTGAGCAGGTTGCTGGCATTACAAGAAAATCTATGAATGGAGAGCTTAATTTTGAAAATGCGTTGAGAGCAAGAGTTCACTTACTAAAGGGGTCTCCCTTTTCTGTGATCGAAGAGGTTTTAAAAAATAAAATTTCTCTTGTTCCCGGTGCTCGTACGTTACTAGCCACAATGAAACATAATGGTGCTTATTGCGCCCTTGTGTCTGGAGGTTTTACAGTTTTTTCTGAAGCCATACAGGCTGATCTGGGGTTTGATGAGTCTCGAGCTAACGTTCTAATTGTAGAAAATGGCTTTCTCACGGGATATGTGCGTGAGCCTATTCTAGGTGGAGATTCAAAGGTTGTTGCTCTCAATCAAATCACTCAACGTTTGGGCGTGAGTGCAAAAGAGGTAATTGCCGTAGGAGATGGGGCCAATGATTTAGGTATGCTAACGGTAGCCGGTTTTGGCTTAGCATTACATGCGAAACCCTCAGTACAAAAAGAAGTTAAGAACAGAGTGAATTTTGGGGATTTAACCTCTTTACTGTTTTTGCAAGGATATTCATCAAAAAACTTTATAACTGTTTAAATTATTGCCCGTTCCAGATAGGTTTTCGTTTTTCAACGAAGGCTCTTGCTCCTTCTAATTGATCCTCACTAGAGTATAAAGCGTCAACAGTTTTTAACTGCCTTCCGGTAATTTTTTTCATTGTTTCTTGAAATGAATGGTCTTCGGTCTCACGAACAATTTCTTTAATTGCGGCATAAACAAGTGGTGGCCCCGAGGCTAATAGTTCTGCAATCTCCCAAGCTCGATTGAGTAGTTCCTCGCTAGCAACAATTTCATTAACCAAACCCCATTTATGGGCTTCTTCTGAAGTAAACCAACGACCTGTAAAAAGGAGCTCCATAGCTATATGGTAAGGAATACGTTTAGGTAGTTTAACACTGGCTGCGTCGGCTACTGTACCAGATAGTATCTCTGGTAGTGCGAAAGTTGCGTGATTAGCAGATATTATAATATCTGCACTAAGAGCTAATTCTAGCCCGCCGCCACATGCAATACCGTTAACGGCAGCAATAATTGGTTTGTTTAAATCTGGTAGTTCTTGTATTCCCCCAAATCCCCCGACCCCATAATCTCCGTCTACTGCATCTCCATCTGCCGCAGCTTTCAAGTCCCATCCCGCGCAAAAAAATTTTTCTCCTGAACCCGTTATTATGGCAACTCTGAGGCTAGGGTCGTCTCTAAAGTTTTTAAAAACCTCCCCCATAAGTCGGCTAGTTATTAAGTCAATGGCATTGGCCTTTGGGCGCTCTAAGGTTACCTCAAGTATGGAGCCCTTTATTAAGGTTTTAATTGGATGTGTCATTTTGCCTCCATTAGCAACGCATCTACAGCAACAGTTCTTGTTTTAGTGCAGATGAGAGGGTTAATTTCTATTTCACTAATTTTTGTTGAGTTTTGAATTACATAAGCCTGTAAGCTCCATATTGCCTCGATAATAGAATTCAAATCCGCACCATCTAATCTTCTGTAACCTTCTAGCAACTTAAAGATTTTTAGTTTTTCTAAGGCGGCCATTAGATTATCTTTAGAGGTTGGTATTAGTACGGAACTCTGATCGTTCGATAACTCGGAGTAAATTCCGCCCACCCCGATGGTTAGAATGAAACCATGGTCGCCATTTCTGTGGACACCAACTAAAAGCTCAAAGCCCTTTGGTTGCATTTCTTCAATTAAAAAAGCGCTATTTTTAGTTACTTTGTTTGCAGCCTGACTAACCTCAAGATTGGATGTGCAGTTTAAGTGTACCCCGTTATTTTCAGTTTTGTGCGCAAGATTTAAAGCCTTAACTACTAGAGGAAAAGAAAGCTTCGCAGTGCATTTTGGAATTTCATATATTGAATTACAAATAATTCCTTTGGGTACATTAATGCCAAACTCAGACAGACGTTTCTTTACTTCAGACTCTGATACTAACTCGGGCGTTCCCTCTAATTTAGACAGTAATAGTGGTTCAGGTAAGTCATTGTATTTTCTGATAGATGCTTTTGTTGCGGTTACAGCTTCCATAAGGCCGTTAAACGGCACGATTCCAGAGTTTATTAATTCAGTGGCAGTCCGTTCGGGCATAAGCTCCGGCAGAGTCGAAACAACTGAAATATTTGACCCTGTTTTCTGTTTAACGCGGATGATTACTTTTGTAGCAATTTCCCAGTCAATTAGGTTGCATCTATCTGCTCGAGGGTAGTCTATTATAAAGAATGTCATAGAATTTTGGGAAGCAATAATTGCTTTCCAAGCATTTTCCATAGCCTTTTCGTCTCTCCAGATATACGTATGGTAATCTAACGGATTTGCTAAAGCGACTTTGGGGCCTAAAGCGGTTCTTAGATTTTTTAACTGTTTAGGATCAAGCGGTGGAAACTCTAAACCAGCACTGATTCCTAAATCAGCGATTAATGCCGCCTCCCCTCCAGAACAGCTAACCGAAGCTACAGAGTTTGACTCTAGGCGACCATAGCAGTGAAGTAATTTTAATGTCTCAATAAAAGTTGGAATATCTTCTAATTTAGTTATGGTTAGGCGTTCTAGAAAAGCTTCAGAACCTAAGTGGTTTCCCGCTTTTGAAGCTGTATGGGATTCTGTTGCACTTTTAGCTTGATCAGTTTTACCAGTTTTTATTGCAATTAATGGGATATTTTTTTCTATCGCCTTTTTTGATAGCTTTTCCCATTCACGTGTATCTTTGAAGCCCTCAATATGAAAGCCGATTGCGGTTACTCTTGGATCATCTAAAAGAAATGATGCAATGGACGCTTGGCTGACTTTAGCTTGATTTCCGCACGTCACTACATATGCGATCGGAAGGCCTCTATTTTGCATTGTAATGTTAATAGCTATGTTTGAACTTTGCGTTAGAATAGCTACACCGCGATCTACGGGACAACAGCCGTGTTGATCTGGCCACATCACAATTTTGTCAACCGCATTAATAAAACCATAGCAATTGGGCCCTAATAACGGCATTTCTTTCGATACTAAAACCAAGTTTTTACTAGCAGTAACTCCAGTTTTATCTTCTGCTTTTGTTTCCTCAAAACCTGAAGCAAAGCATATTGCTCCTCCAGAATTTATACATTCTAAAGATTTAACTGCTTCGATGGTTGCACCTCGATTTATACCTAAAAAAGTAGCGTCAGGAGAAGAGGGAAGCTCACTTATAGTCTTATAAGTATTAATCCCACCTATTATATCTTTTGTTTGGCTCACGATATAAATTTTGCCGGAAAAGCCAAATTTTTGTGCTTGCTTTAGGACAGCATAGCACCATTCACCACCACCAACGATGGCTATTGTATTTGGTTTGAAGAGCCTGGATAAAGGGTTCACCATTGCGCTACCTAAGCTCCAAGAGCCCTTAGTAGATCACGACTTATTATATGGCGCTGTATTTCGGATGTACCATCCCATATTCTTTCTACGCGAGCATCTCTCCAAAAACGTTCAAGTGGTAAATCGTTCATTAATCCCATGCCGCCATGGATTTGAATCGCTTGATCCGTTACCCGAGCCAACACCTCACTAGCAAATAACTTAGCAGATGCAATTTCACGATTGGCAGAGCTGCCATTGTCCAATTTATCTGCCGCAGCTAAGGTTAAAAAATCTGCAGCATCGATTTCAGTAATCATATCGGCCAACTGAAAGCTCACCCCTTGGAAACGCCCAATTTTTTGACCGAACTGTTCGCGGGTTGCAGCATAATTTAGTGCGTAGTCAAATACGCGTCGTGATCGACCGACAGACATGGCTGCCACAGTTATACGGGTCGCATACAGCCAAGTATTCATTACATCAAATCCACCGTCAACCTCTCCCAAAACTTGGGTCTCTGGTATCCGGCAGTCACTAAACTCTAATATCATATTTTTATAACCGCGGTGGCTTACAGACTTATACCCATCCCTAATAGTGAACCCGGGGGTCCCACGATCAACCAGAAAAGTGGTTATCTTTCTTTTTGATCCACTAGAGGTTTCTTCTGAACCTGTTGCTACAAAAACAATTATGAAATCTGCATGATCAGCGCCAGATATGAAATGCTTGGTACCATTGATGACCCAATCACCTTTATCTTTTCTGGCTGAGCACGTCATACTCCTGATATCGGATCCCGCACCAGGTTCTGTCATTGCCAGCGCGTCCATTCTTTCTCCTCTGATAGCGGGCATTAAATACCTGTCGATTTGATCGCCTTCGCAGGCCATTAATATGTTTTGTGGGCGTCCAAAAAAGTGGTTAAGAGCCATTGAACTACGACCCAACTCACGCTCTACGATAGAAAATTCTAAATGGTTAAGCCCTGCACAACCAAGCGTATTAGGAAAGTTACAGGCATAAAACCCAAGCTCTAGTGTTTTGTTTTTAATTTCTTGTGCAATTTCGTTTGGAACCTCCCCCAAAGATTCGATTAAATTTTCATGGGGATATATTTCCCTTTCGACGAAACTTCGAACCGTTGAAGCTATCATTTCGTGTTCTTGATTAAGGCCGTATTGCATTTCTAATTACCCATTTTTTTTTAGTAGTATCACCTGAAACATAATTTTGAAAAGGATCAACCCAAATTATTTTTATATCTAATTTATTTATATCAATATATTAAAGTTGGGGAAGCTTTTGAAAGTTTAGAGCCGACTCAAATATCGATTCAGAACTTTGATTAAAGGTAGGGACTTCTGGCATTAAAAATTAAAGTTAAATAATCTAATACGCACGAAATATAGAAGAGATTATAGCTAAGTCTGGAAAAAAAAATTATTATACTGAATGGAATTAAACACGTTGATATTAAATCTTTATCTATTTTTATTTAAATCAAGATAATTACTTTTTTCTCAATATATTAGCCCTAAGATTAACTTAAATCATTGTTTTAAAATAATAATAATTTTAAAAATCTTAAAACTGATAAAATAGATGTTCTTTTGACGGAACTTAAATTTCGCATATATAAAAAATAAAGCTTTTCATACACCAAATATTGTGTTGTATCTCAACATACAGTCATTTTTTATACATTAAACCCTAAATATAGGGAAGAAGGGAAATTTAGATATGGCAACTAAACCAATGACAAAAACTCAGTTGATAGCAGCGTTAGCTGATGAAACTGGTTCAGACAAAAAATCTGCAACCGCAGCCTTAGATGGCCTAATTGCAATAATAAGCCGTGAAGTTTCAGCTGGAGGAGCAGTAACTCTACCAGGAGTTGGAAAAATTTATTGCAGAGAGCGTCCAGCAAGAACCGTGAGAAACCCAGCAACGGGTGAGTCTATGGAAAAAGGCGCGGATAAAGTCGTGAAGATGACGATTGCTAAAGCTCTTAAAGATGGTGTTAATGGTTGATTAACCTAATACTTTAAATCAATAGGCCGTCTTTGGACGGCCTTTTTTTTAGTAGTAAAATAATAAGAACTTTTAACATTTTGGTTTTATACGGGAACTATAATGGATATTAAGGCAATATTTTTAGGTATAGCCTTTGCTTTTATGTGGTCTAGTGCGTTTACCTCAGCCCATATTATAGTTGCGTCTGCTCCACCTCTAACGGCACTGTCTCTTCGATTTTTAATATCTGGATTGGTTGGAATTGCCCTGGCTAAAAAACTGGGGCAAAGCTGGAATCTAACTAAAGGTCAGTGGGTTGGAACATTTATTTTTGGTTTTTTCCAAAATGGGCTCTACCTTGGATTAAACTTTGTAGCGATGCAAACAATAGACGCCTCCCTTGCGGCTATTATTGCATCAACTATGCCGCTTCTGGTAGCTTTAACGGGTTGGCTAATCTTTAAGGAGAGAATTAATCTTTTTGGAATTCTAGGTTTGATTGCTGGGGTTGCCGGTGTTTTTTTAATAATGGGCACAAGGCTTAACGGTGGTGTTGATGTTTTTGGGTTAATACTTTGTGGCTTTGGTGTGTTCGCCTTAGCTTTTGCATCCCTAGCTGTGAGAGGGGCTTCTTCGGGAGGAAACATCTTGATGATCGTAGGGCTTCAAATGTTGGTTGGTAGTTTTGTTTTAGCAGCAATAGCTTTACCTACAGAAAGCTTTGATTTTTCTTTAAGCCTATCGGTTATTTTGGCTTTTCTATATACAACTTTTGTTCCAGGTTTGGGGGCTACTTGGGTGTGGTTTGTTTTGGTTGGACGGATTGGAGCCGTTCGTGCCTCGACCTTCCATTTTTTAAATCCATTTTTTGGAGTTCTAGTAGCCTATATAATTTTGGGTGAGTCTATAGGCTTTATCGATTTAATCGGAGTAGTGATTATCACTTCAGGAATTTTAATGGTACAATTATCTAAGTTAAATGAAGGGACCCCGTCTTTGGTAAAAAAGTAAGAAAACGTTAGCCGATCTTACCTCTACTTCCACCAATTTGACCTCGGTCAATTAAGAGATGGTCTAAAAGAACACAAGCCATCATTGCTTCTCCAACCGGCACAGCACGTATTCCCACGCAGGGGTCATGACGCCCTTTAGTTACTATACTGGTGGTTTTTCCCGACTTTGTTATAGTTTCCTGTTCAGTTAAAATTGAGGATGTTGGTTTCACAGCAAATCGAACGATGATGTCTTGCCCAGTTGATATACCTCCTAGAATACCTCCAGCATTGTTTGATTTATATTCTGGCCCGGCAGGACCAAAAAGTATTTTGTCTGAATTTAGTTCTCCAGTTAGTTTGGCCACACCCATTCCTGCGCCTATTTCAACACCTTTAACTGCATTTATACTCATCATAGAGGCAGCAAGATCGGCGTCTAATTTTCCATATATAGGAGCCCCGAGACCCGCTGACACACCTGAGGCGACGACCTCTATTATCGCACCAACCGAGCTTCCATTTTTGCGAATACCATCCAGATACGTGGACCAGGTCTGCGACATATCTGAATCTGGGCTCCAAAAAGAATTGGTATCAATATGGGCTTCATCGAATCGCTCTCTGTTAATTTCAAGATCTCCAATCTGGACCAGATAACCTTTAATTTTTAAGTTTGGTAGTAAAGTTTTGAGCACCTCCCGCGCTACAGCGCCAGCAGCAACACGTGAAGCTGTTTCCCTAGCAGACGATCTTCCACCGCCTCTATAATCTCTAATTCCATATTTTTGCCAATAAGTAATATCTGCATGGCCTGGCCTAAACTTTTCGATTATATCACCGTAATCCTTTGACCGGTGATCAACATTTTCGATTAGGAGCTGTATAGGTGTTCCAGTTGTTATACCCTCAAATACGCCTGACATTATGCGGACCGTATCTGGCTCTTTTCTCTGAGTTGTATATTTACTTTGCCCTGGTTTCCTTCTGTCAAGCCAATGTTGAATTGTATCTTCGCTGATACTAATTCCTGGTGGGCACCCGTCTACAGTTGCTCCAATCGCTGCCCCGTGACTTTCTCCCCATGTTGTCACCCGAAAAAGGTGACCGTAGCTATTCATCGACATAACTTTTCTCCTAATTTAACGATTAATTACCTATGATGAGTGCAAAAGCCAAGTAATTCATGCCCTTGGAAAGATAGTATTAATAATTTGATGCAATGTTGGCCACAGAAAGTTTCCTTGAAAAATAATTTTTAATAATTTAGTATTTAAATACCTCGGGGAGCCTATCATGGCTGAGATGCAATTGCAGACCCGCTGAACCTGAACCGGCTTATACCGGCGGAGGGAAGGTTGGAGTTATTTCTCAGACCATTCTTCGCCATTATATTGGAGAAGTAAATGAGAGTGTTTTTTTTAACCTTTTTATCTTTTTTTATAAGTACTTCGATGAGTTGGTCAAAACCTATACTTACTGTTTACGCACCCGACTACTTTACTTCTGAATGGGGGCCCGGCCCTAGTATAGAGACGGCGTTTGAAGAAATTTGCGATTGTGATTTAAAATATGTCGCTGGAGATTTACTCCCCCGTTTATTGATTGAGAGAGATAAAATAAAGGCTGACGTTGTTATAGGTCTTAATACAGATGTTACTTTAAAGGCACGAACGCTTGATGTTTTTATCCCACATGGGCAGGACGTTAGCGAGTTAACTATCCCGATAAAATGGACAGATAGAATTTTCCTGCCATTTAACTGGTCACATACAGCGTTTATATTCGATAATACGAAGGTAGATAACCCTCCAACGTCATTTGAGGAACTGCTAGATCTACCCAATGATACAAGAATCATAATCCAAGATCCTCGAACGTCAATTTCTGGATTAGCATTTGTGTTATGGGTAAAAGCTGTTTTTGGAGATAACTCAGAAAAAGCTTTTTTTCGCCTGGCGCCAAAAGTTCTAACAGTCACTAAAGGTTGGTCAGAAAGCTATGGTATGTTTACGGAAGGCGAGGCCGACATGGTTCTTAGTTATACTACATCACCAGCATATCATATAATTGCAGAAAATGACAAAACAAAGTCAGCAGCTATTTTTGATGAAGGTCATTATTTTATGGCTGAATTAGTAGGGATGACTAAGAATGCTAAGGAGCCTGAATTAGCCAAAAAGTTTATGAACTTTGTTCTCTCCGAAGCATTCCAGGAGATGATTCCAACGGCGAATTGGTCTTTTCCTGCTAAGCTTGACGCGAGCAAATTACCTGAGGGTTTTTCTGGTCTACCTTTACCTCAGAAGGTTTTATTTTACACGGAGGAGGAGGCTGAACAGTACAAAGACATAGTTATTCAAGAATGGTTAACAGCATTTCAGCAATGAGACTGAGTTTTGTTGGGGGGCTTATAGTAATCTCCCTAATAATTTTCTTAACTTTTGGTACGCTATTAGCC
>Ga0114996_10003125_pt1 | contig 20817 bp, 22 predicted proteins | sample ArcticOcean_MG_C_4_FD_87039 | JGI IMG/M metagenome (GOLD analysis project Ga0114996, IMG submission 87039) | Marine microbial communities from western Arctic Ocean - ArcticOcean_MG_CB4_134 | ecosystem: Environmental > Aquatic > Marine > Oceanic | place: Arctic Ocean: Canada Basin | collected... | reverse complement strand
TGGCAATCAAGAACCGGAGACGAGTGGCTAGTCCGTTAAATTGGAAACCCTATTTAGACGTTAAATACTTCTTATGGGTATTAGTTTCGCGACGATATTAGTACAGTGGGCATCCGCTCAGCAGGTTGCTCGATGCTATATTGGGGGAACAAGTGTATAACGAGTTTTCTGTTGTATCCTTCTATGAATTCGCTTTTTTGAATGAGCCAGTAGGCGTAGCTGATGAGATTAAAGCTCTCTGTGCTGATCGGAAACTTCAGGGATCGGTGATACTAGCAACCGAGGGAATTAATGGAACAGTAGCCGGGCATCCTGATAACATTGATATTTTTGTTGATTATCTGAAGGTTTCAAATTTCCCCAATCTGAATTGCAAATTTGCGAGAACTGATACCATGCCATTCTATCGGATGAAGGTTCGTATCAAACCAGAAATTATAACTATGCTTGATGCTGCTGTTGACCCTCGGGGTGAACGAGGAACATTAATCGACGCAGGGCATTGGAATGACTTTATAAGTCAGGGGGATGTCATTTTGCTAGACGTCCGGAATTTCTATGAAACGGATATAGGCACGTTTGAGGGCGCTCTAAAGCCAGGCACTGCTTCGTTCGGGCAATTTAAGGAATATATTGATGATCAACTAATTGACTGTAAGGATAAGAAGATAGCCATGTTTTGCACTGGGGGTATTCGTTGCGAAAAAGCATCGTATTACATGAAGGCGATAGGGTTTTTGCAGGTGTTTCAACTTGAGGGTGGCATCCTCAAATACCTTGAGACTGTTCCTGAACAAAATAGTAAATGGGAAGGGGAATGTTTCGTCTTTGATAATCGGGTTGCTGTAACACACCAGCTTGAAAAGGGGGAATACGAACTTTGTCATGGTTGTAGGATGCCGATTTCTCCAGGAGATCTCATGACAGCGGAATACGAGGAAGGTGTTTCTTGCCCTAACTGCTTTTATGATAGTAGTGTGGAGAAAAAACATGGCGCACGGGAACGTTCTCGACAAATCCAACGAGCCAAGAGACTGGGCTATGAATCCACATTTGTTCCCGGTTCACTGGAAGACTACACCTAAAACATGGTGGGGTAGCCCAGTGTTCGTTTGCTTTGAGGAGCTGGATTTCTACGATTATCCTAGGAATGTAACCATCGGAGGATCAGTTGCAAGTTGCTTTTTGTCATTTAATCTATGGATACCTTTGCCTACCGATTGAATAATTTCCAGTTTGTACTAATTACGTTAACTTAGAAGCAAATGTATTCTGGAATTGGCTATTATGGTTAGGATAGTCCTTGAATCATTTTGGGTATAGTGTTGTAGTTCAGTTGGGAATGGGCTTCAACACCGTTGAATATCTCTATCTAAGCATTGAATGATTTCAATGCAAGAGTAATGAAAACCGTTATACTAATGAGGTTAATCCTTCGATTGAAATTGTTAACTCACCATTGTTAATTCATCAATGAGGGAACCATCTCTTTGGCATCCATTTTCATTTGGGTTATGTCTTCGTAGTTCGGGTAATGCCCTGCTACGTTTCGGTCGAATATTATCCTGCCATCAATTGATACTTCTAGAATACCAGAACCACCCGGCGTGACGGTAATCGCAAGATCAGCTCCAAATTCTCTGTTGAACTCAGCCCCTATCCAAGAGGCTTGGGGGTAATATCCTCAAACTACACAGTATTTGATTTCTAATAATGCTTTGCCTTCCATACTATTCCTCCTGAGTTTTGTTGGCAGTCAGCATACCATGATGTTTGGAAGTCTGCTTGATGACCCGACATACTAATAATCAGATAGTATGATGTCTATTGTTATTCATCATACGCACGGAGGCTTAGTCTATAATGGGTTCAAAGCTATCACCCATTATACGAGATCGCTGGAGCCCACGAGCTTTTGATCCTGATCGCTTTGTGAAAAAAGATATGATACATTTGATGCTTGTTGCTGCTCAATGGGCACCATCTTCAGGCAACCTACAGCCTTGGAGCTTCATAGTTGATGCAAATTTTGATAGGTCGCATGATAAAATCCTGTCTATTCTAAAAGAGGGGAATAAGATATGGGTAAAAAATGCGCCAGTATTGATATTAACGATAGCTGAGCTTGAGAGAAAATGGGCAGCCGAATAGATTTGCAGTTCATGACGTGGGCTTGGCTACGCAAAACATACTATTTCAAGCAACAGAGTTGGGGTTGGTTGGGCATTTTATGGGAGGTTTTTTTCCGGATTTTGCTGTAGAGATTTTCAATATTCCTCAAGGGTTTGAAGTAGTAGCAGTTGGGGGAATAGGATACTTAGGGCGATCCGATTTACTTCCAAATGATTTGAAGGAGAGAGAAGCGTATCCGCACTCGTAAGGATCTCAGTGAATTTGTTTTTGCAGAACATTGGGGAGCACCGTTCAATTTACCACCAGTGGATTTCGTCGAGTGACTCTGATGCAGCAGCAGCAGCTTGCCAGGGTCTAGCAGGGAGGTACTTCCATCCTCCATCAGAGAACATTACTACGATGTTACCCTTGGTCATATCTTGTGCGATACGGAGAGCCACTGAAAGGGTTGCTCCAGACGAAATCCCAGCCAAGATCCCCTCTTTCTCTACTACAAGGCGGACGATATTTGCGGCTGTGGCATTGTCGACGAGAAATCTACCATCGAGGTAGTTCAAATCAAGAAGCGGGGGATTATACCCTTCATCAAAGGTACGGAGCCCTTGTAACCGTTCTCCCATTCTCGGGGTCACCCCGATTAGTTTTACGTTCGGATTGGCCTCTCGGAGTCGTCGTCCAACTCCCATTATAGTGCCTCCTGTTCCGATACCAGCTATAAACACATCAATAGAGGAAAGGGCGTTGCAAATTTCGATTCCGGTTGTTTCATAATGGGTTGCTATATTTGCTTCATTGTCAAACTGATCAAGGTAGTGGTATCCATTATCTGTCGCCAGGTTGATTGCAATTTCAATTGCACCTTTCATGCCGACCCGGGAGTCGCACCACGTCACGGTGGTTCCGTATAATTTAAGAATGTCAGCGATACTGGGTGCTACATCGTTAGGTATCACAACGTGGATGCTATAGTTGTGTTGTTTGCCAATCATTGCTAAGGCAATAGCCGTATTTCCACTACTTGCTTCGACAATAGTGTCTCCTGGTCGGATTGCCCCTGTTGCTTCGGCGTTTTGGATCATTTTCTGAACTATCCGATCTTTAATACTGCCTGTAGGGTTTTGGCTTTCAAGTTTGGCATAAATCATAACCCCAGGCTGGAGAGAAAGACGTGGCATCGCGATTAAGGGAGTCTGCCCGATAAGATCTGTGAATTGGTTTGTTCTCATGCCACGATTCTAACGTATTTGCTTCGAGTGTAGGTAATATATGATTTGATTTTCTCAGATTACTACCTGTTATTTGTAGAAGTTCGGGAGCGTAACGTATACTTCGGTTCAAGTAATATAGCGGACATTGAGAATGGGAGTTAGGTATGGTTGATGACATTGTCAAAATCAGTAGGAGAGATAAAGTGCTCGAAGTGGTTCTTGACAGACCACCTGCGAATGCGGTCGATGCCGAAACTAGCCGTGAGTTGGGCAAGGTTTTTGAATTCTTTCGCGATGATTCTGACTTGCGTGTTGCAATCGTTACGGGTGCAGGTGAGAAATTTTTCTGTGCTGGCTGGGATCTTCAGGCAGTTGTAGCTGGGGGAATACGCGATCAGATTTTGGTGTTGGAGGGTTTGCGGGGTTGCAGGAACTCCTAACCTCAATAAGCCCATAATCAGTGCAATAAATGGTATTTGCTGTGGTGGTGGTCTAGGATTAGCGCTGGCGACAGACATTATTATAGCTGCCGACCATGCCACATTTGCTTTTCCCGAGAATCGCGCTGGTATCATAGCTGACGCTGGTACGCTGAAACTTCCGAAGAGAATTCCCTACCACATAGCTATGGAACTTCTTTTGACTGGACGTTGGTTTGATGTTAATGAAGCCCACCAATGGGGTCTAGTTAACCAAATTGTCCCAGGTAATAAGCTTATTACACGGGCCCGAGATATTGCAGAGCAGATAGCTGAGGGACCTCCTCTTGTACCTGAAGCCATCAAGGAAGTGGTTCGTTTTGCGGAAACCATCTCCTTTCAAGATGCGATGCATCAGATTCGGAGGGAGGAGTTTTCTACAATTAGACGTTTATATAATAGTGATGATCAATTAGAGGGAGCCCGTGCATTCGTTGAAAAGCGCGATCCAGTTTGGAAAGGACGCTAAAGTCCCTCATTGTTTAAAAACTAATTCCGGGGTTCCATTTCGACCACAGTCACTCCTCCATCCCCTTCCCCAATGAAAGCATCACGATAACCGCGGACTAGTGGGTGTTTGATCAGCTCTTCACGAACGGCTGCTTTAAGAACTCCGGTGCCTTTTCCATGTATTACTCTCACCATGTGGAAGTTAGCGAGAAAAGCCTGATCTAGGTATTGATCAAGTAAATACAGGGCATCGGCAACAGGCATACGTCTTAAATGTATATATTCGGAAGTTATCCGATTATCGTTTGGTGTTTCCATTTACGACGCAGACATTCCTTTACGCAATTTGAGATAGGGAAACTGTCATGTGTGGTATAAAGCTACCAATATTTGTATATTAGCGCAAGAGCATCAAAATTAGGAATATTTCTAAGCGAAAATAGGAGAGTAGTATGCCGTTGGATAAGCAGTCAGAAGCAGTGCGCGTCAAAGCAGAAGCGATGGGATTACCTTCCATTCACAGTATTTCTCCGTTGGAAGCAAGATCAAGAGAATTCCAGCAAATACGAACCTCAGGTCCAACTGTTCATAGAGTTCAGGATTATTTGATTCGAGGATCTGCTGGAATGCTTACAGGGAGGGTGTACTTTCCAACAGACAAAGGTCCGTTTCCCGTGGTGGTATGGTTCCATGGTGGTGGTTGGGTTCAGGGGGGGCTGGAAGAGACCGACAGCATAGTTCGAGAAATAGCCGTGAGATCTGAATGCGTAGTGGTGTCCGTAGGATATAGATTAGCCCCTGAAACAAAGTTCCCATACCCAGTTGAGGATTGCTATGCCGCAACTCAGTGGGTAGTCAAAAATGCCGAGAAACTTAATGCTGGAAATGAGAGAATTGCGGTAGGGGGCTATAGTGCCGGAGGCAATTTGGCTGCAGCCGTTAGCCTTATGGCTAGGGATAGGGGTGAGTTTGATTTATCTGCACAACTGTTGTTGTGTCCAGTGCTAGATCGAGATTTCACCCGCCGTTCTTACATAAGATATGGTGAGGGATATGGACTTACCATGGAATCAATGAAATGGTATTGGAATCATTATCTTAATGATGTTAACCAGAGTGCTAATCCATATGCAGCACCGCTAAAATCAGAGAATCTTGCTGGAGTGCCGGGGTGCTTGATAGTAACCGCGGATCATGACCCATTGAGTGATGAGGGCGAAGCGTATGCGATGCTACTTTCCGAATCGGGGGTGTCCGTTAAGTTGTCGGCGTACACTGGAGTCATGCATGGGTTTATCTCTATGAGTGATGTTGTTGATACCGGTATGAATGCTATACAAGAAGCAGCAGAGTTCTTGAACGGAAGGCTCTCGAATTAGTGTTTCTTTGTAAGTTAAATTGACTCGAATTTGATATTAGATTGTTTTTTATTAAAGCCCGTTAGATTGTATAGCGAATCAAATTCAGTATCCGTATATGTAGCGGCTAAGAAGTTCTGATGGGCTAATAAATCGGGCTCAAATTTATCGCTGATGGTTATTCCAATGTTTTGGGGATAGTTTCCGAGGCTGGTCATTTGCAACTTGCCACATGTACCAGGATGCGATGGTTTTGTATGGGGCCCAACGACTTGTGATCATATCAAGAATGAATGGGTCAAGAGTGTTTTCATCTGAGTAGGTGAGCCTGATGCCACGAATGATCCCAGCATCTTCAGGAGCAAACACATCTAGGCGTCTTAGAGCAAACATTTGAAACATTTTGGCAGTCCATGGTCCGATACCCTTGATAGCACACAGGATCCGCGATATTTCATCAGTATTGAGTGCTTGCATCTGGGTAAGAAAATCAGGTGTAGAGTGCACTTTGGTTGAAAGCTCGTGCAGGGTTTTGGCTTTTGCCATAGAAAGTCCGTATGATCGTAAGTCCTCAGGGGTGGTATTTAGGAAAAATGCTGTGGAGAAAGTAGCAGAAGTAGCCTGCTTCAGGAGAGTTGCACGAATACTGCCAGCCGCCTTTGTTGAGAGTTGCTGTCCAATAATGGAACTGGCAAGTTGATCAAATAGATCAGGTACAGGTGTATCTTTTAGGAATGGACATTCTCCATATTTCTGAATAAGGCTAGCTAAGATCGGGTCTTGATCAGAGAGATACCGTTCAATGGTTTGTTGGTTTTTCATCAAATCTTCACTGTTGTAAATTGTGTTTATTGATGGGTCCTATACTGCAGATGAGATTTTAGCTGTTCAAGACCTTAACTCAAGTGAACGTGTTTGGCTTGTTGAGCTAATTTATCTCAGGCTTTTGTTCATGTAACACTTCATCCTGAGGTGAATGAATGGCATTATTAGTGGCATTATGGCGGCGATGACGGGTAATATGTCCCCATGTAGCATGGCCCAGGACTAGAGCAGATAACATGCCAGTTCCTATGATTAAAGTGGGGTCGGCGTTATAGACTATTCCCGCTGCCAGAATTGTACAGTAGGCGGCAACAATTGCTAAGAGGGCGTGGTGGGGTAGCTTATGCCCAAGTATACTGAATATGCCTCCTCCTAGGAGGCTGAGGTATCCAAAAGCAGGGAAAAGGCCAACTGTAACTCCTGCAAGACTTGTCATTCCGTCGCCACCTCGAAATCTTGAGAAGATGGAATTCCAATGTCCAATAATTGTTGAGAGCGCGATAAGAAGTAAGATGCCACCATCGAGGCCAAATCCGCGCGCTAGCATGATGGCGGCAAGTCCTTTAGCAAAGTCTGCCAGCATTACAATAGCGCCCGCCCTTTTCCCAACGGTCCGCCGGACGTTAGATGCACCTGCGAGCCCTGTGCCGCTATGGAAAAGGTCGATCCCATTTCTTCGACTAATCCGCTCAGCTATTGGAAGTGCACCTAGTAGGTATCCGATGATCATTGTAATGGCAACAGTGACTTGTTGCGATGTGATTATATCCAACTCTTTTCAAATCCTTCATTTAGGATGATGTATACCGTACCCTTAAATATCAATCCTAGCATATTTTTGGTGAGTAGTGTGTTATTGCCGAACGAGTGAATCCATGGTTTAGGTTCCTAGTCATATCGAAGCAAAGGCGCTGGCTCGGTAGTTGCGGCTAGTATTGCTGGGTAAATACTGAAAAGTGCTCCTCCAACTAAAGAGATCACAAAGCCTTGGAAAAGGGAACGAAGAGTAAGTTCAGTTGCTATTCCGTTAGTGTTAGCAAGAATTTCGGATCCAATTGCTCCCACAGTCAAACCGATAACCCCCCCCAGGATCGCCAGGAGTGTCCCCTCTATTACGAATTGGGTCAGGATGTTCAATCGAGTCGCCCCAACCGCTTTGCGGATGCCAATTTCGCGATTTCTTTTGATGACTGAGGCAATCATCATGTTCATTAGGCTAAATCCACCAATGATAAATGAAACTCCAAATAGTGCACCAGTGAATCCAATGATCGATTTTGAGGGCCGTTCTTGTGTTTGGATGACTTCACGGAGGTTCGTTATAGCGAAATCTGGTGTCGTCGTAAGGTGGTGTGTAATCTGCAGAGTATTTTCTATTGATGAAACTATTTGGTCGTCAGAGTCGCCACCTTGTAACTCTATAGATACGGAGTTTAGGCTGATAGAAGATACTCTGTCTGCAAATAGGGTGTGAGCGGTGGTGACTGGAATAAATACCAGGGGGTTAACAGCCCCAAGGATATCTTCTAACTTGGAATGTAACGATCCGATAACACGGAATTTATGACCGTCTATGTAGATTGTTTGATCTAGCGGGCTTAGCCCCGCAAACAAGGATTGTGCAACACTAGCCCCGAGGATGGCTACCCGATCCTGATCTTCCACATGGAACCATGATACGAATCTTCCATTAACTAAAGAGATGTTCCTCATACTTAAATAATTAGGGTTAATTCCAGCCACTGTGACATTTAACTGAGTGCGATGCCATCTGGCCTGCGCCCCGTGGTGAAGTTCGGGCGATATTCTGGAGAGTTCGCCAGTTGAATCACTATTAGCCAAACTGGTGGTATCTTGGAGTGTCAGTAACCCCATTTGTTCGCTTGTCTTGACCGCTTCATTGGATTGGATGACAAGATCAATAGTTCCCAATAGTTCCATACGGCTAGTGACTCTAGTTGCGCTACCGCTTAGTGTGGCATTCAAAGTGGTCAAGGCAGCTATCCCGATTGCAAACCCAAGAATTGTAACGAAGGATAGTAATTTGTTGTGCGCTATAGATAACAGTGCCACAGTAATTGTATGGCGTAGTTGCACGTATTGCCTCCCTAAGAAGAACGTTCTAGACGTGTTTGAATGACTACCTTGTCGTTGACAAGTACTCCGTCCTGAATATTTATGACCCTTCGAGTACATATGGCGACTTCTTGATTATGAGTAGCAATAAGAACAGTTACACCCAGCTCCTCATTCAATTGCTGCAACGTAGCTAGGATAACTTTACTGGAGGAGCTATCAAGATTGCCGGTTGGTTCATCAGCAAGTAATACGGAGGGCTGATTGACGAGTGCACGAGCAAGAGCAGTCCGCTGCTGGTCCGTTGGCGATAGTTGCATGGGATAAGAAGATAGTTTATCTCTAAGGGTCATAATCTGGAGTACTTCTAACGCTTTGGCGTTTGCTTCGCCCTTATCGTTGCCGTAACGAAGAGGGAGTAAGACATTATCTAATATGGTCATATCGGGTAGCAGGTTCGAATTTTGAAACACTAATCCGATGTGTTTGTTACGGATCTGGGCTAGAGTGGATTCTGAGGCAAAATTGATTAACTTGCCATCTAGTTGATAGGTACCTGATGTCGGCTGATCAAGGCATCCAAGTATATTGAATAGAGTCGATTTTCCTGATCCCGATGGTCCGGTTATGGAGATAATTTCGCCTGGCCGTATGTGAAGAGATATATCCCGTAAGGCGTGCACACTCTCGGTGTAGCTAGGATAGGTTTTGGTTAGACGGTTTAGCTCAATCATGAATCACCTAGCAGTAGCGCCAATTTACTGAGCACTTGAATATCAATATTTATAAGACACCTATTAACAGACTACTGGGATTCATTGTAGGTTGACCCCAATTATTTGATCGCCCTCACTCAGACCTTCAAGGACCTCTATCCAGTAGTCATCATGATTACCAACAATTATCGGATGATTAGCTATCTCTGCCTCGTTGTCGTATAGCGTAACAGTGGGTAAGGAAAGCGATCCACCTACAGTATGGATAGGTATCCGGATGACATCATTACTTTCGGTTATGACGATATCTATAGTGGCAGAAAGCCCCTCAAGTATATAGGGGGCTCTAATTTGGAGGGATGCCTCTCCCAAAATTGCATCAAGAGTAGCCATGGTTGCGTAGGATACGGTATTTTCCCTATTGGTTGGTGCCGTAGATATCTCAAGTATTTGGCTTGTGAATTGAGTATCTGGGAGTGCATTTATATTAACCACAGCTTTTGTGCCAGGCATGATGCTCAGTGCATCGAGTTCATGTAGATGGCCTGTTACTTGTACCTCCGAATAGTCTGCTAAATCAATCATAATTTCATAAGCTTCAATCCGGGTATTCTGTGTTGCATAGATTTTACGTACGACTCCATCGTGCAGGGCACTTATGCGAACTACTCGAGCGTGAGTTGTAGTCAATGCTTCTTCAGCAATCGCTAATTCTGCTTGCTTGAGTGCGATCAATTCTTGGTCGGGAGATGATGTTAACGCTGAGATTTGTGCAGTGACCTCATCTAAACTGTGCTTAACCACTTTGACGGTTGTGAAAGTTGAGGCAAACATTTCCTCAAGCTCCTTTTGGGTATACTGGGATTTGTTAATAGATACCATGCGCTCCCAATCAGCCAGTGCTGTATCCCTTTGGTGTCTGAGTACAGCGAGTTGTGCTCGTGTATGGTCAAGTTCATTTATATCCGGGAATGAAACAGTAGCTAGCATTTCATCATAATGTTGCTGAACAGCCTTAAGCGATAATTGCAACGAGAGGTACTCTAGTTCTGCCGAAGCGATTGTCAGTACGGAAGGCGATAGAAGGCTATTGAGTTCAAATTGGGCATTGGTCAACAGGGTGGTGAGTTCATTTTTTTTCACCATTGCACTCGCCATTTTGTATGCGGTATCCCAGCTAGGGGTGAGTACGGACCCGATTTTTACTCCATTGCTGGTTGACATGCTAGTAGTTAGATTTTGCAAATAGTCTAATTGTTGCTGGGTTTTCTGGACTTCATATTGTGCTGCTTGAATTGACAGAGTTGCCTTCATCAATGAGTATTCATCTAATTCTATAAGGATATCCCCGGTTTTTACGAGATCACCTTGTTGGACGTGTATTTTGGAAATGGTCCCATTAATTCCAAAGCTCATCAAAGAATTATGGGGAAACGTTGTAGCACCTTGAATTGATATTGAGTCAACGACGTCGCCTACTTCGACGGTGATTACCCGTTGTTGGTCTGAATCATCGCTCGTGTCACCGTTGCCGAACAGGCTATAAATTCCATACATGACTCCCACGATAATCACCGTGGCAACGAGCACAGCGACGATTCTTGTTATTTTAGCAGTGCTATCGGTCTGAATCGGCTGAATCATTTTTCCCTCCAGTGCTTAGCCAATTGGGGTACGTATTAATTCACAGCGATACGTACGATAATTGATCTGCTTGGAGAGCCTTGCGGTGTCCATCTACCTAAATAGTCTTGAATGTTTTGATAGGATGTGAACCCCCCACACTCTCTTGTAATATTCTACACAACAAACATTGTGTCTGCACTGTGTTAGTTTGACGAGTATATAGGAGCTTTTGGTGGATTAGTAAAGCACATGATTAGTCCAGCAATAATCCATGAAGCGGCAAAACACATGAATGCCAAGTCATAGTTACCCAATCGATCCCACATCCACCCGGCTATCGCTGGACTAAGGAATCCCATGAATGTGATCGGGGGGGTTATTGCGCCTCGAATAGCACCTGAATTTTGCCGTCCAAAAAAAGATGCCCAGGCAACGTTCATAATTGTGGGGAATCCTCCCATTGTCAGTCCGTGAACTACAGCGTACAGATAGAGTCCAGGTATTCCGTTTGAAGTCACAAGTATAAGGACGGAAAGTCCTGATGTTATGCCGCATGCTGAGATCAGAACTCTAAGTTTGTATTTTTCAGTCCAATAGCCCCAAGGTAGCTTAGCGATCATCGCAAAGAAGGCGACTGTTGTAGCGAGGGTGGTGGCAGTTACCAGGCTGAAGCCCTTGTCTTGGATGTAGGCGACTTGATGTATGATCACTGGCATCAGACCAATTAATCCAAACATGTTAACTACGAGGAGAAGCCACAAGGCTTTTGTTCTAATTGCTTCACGTAGAGTCCAGGGGTATTCATGGTCCGTTAAATCTGTGTTTCCTTGGTGTGGGCCATCCGATGGGGAAACCTTGGCAAGTCTTTCCCCATCGGGGAGTAACCCAATATCTTCAGGGCTTCTTTTTATAAAAATCATTGCAGGTACGGTTAAGAAGACTAGAATCGTGATACCTAGCGCGATCCATGCTGTTCTCCATCCTAGTGTCCCAACTAACCATCCTGCCCAAGGGGCGATGATTACTCCCCCTGCTGAGATGCCCATGGTTCCGATAGCCATAGCCCTGCCACGATGGCGGATGAACCATTTCGCTATTAGAGCAGGTTCTACGACGTGTCCTCCCATCAGTGTGCTAGCCAAACCGAAAAGGATTCCGTATATCACGTAAAATTGCCAGATGGTAGTGACCGTGGACGTGGCGATAAGTGTAATGCCTGCCGCTATACTCCCGAGCGTCATGAGCAGTCGAGGGCCGTGTTTTCGGTCTACTAAAACTCCCATAAATGGAACTATGGGAAGGGATAACAACCGGAATACCGTTATTGAGGAGAACGCAGCGCGGGACACATTCAGAGCTTGGCTCATCGGGATGATAAAAAATGCCAGTCCATAACCGGTTAATCCTGCACTGATCATACTGCTCAGGAACGTGACTGCTACAATAACCCACCCATAATAAAATCTGTCTTTTGCTGTTTTACGTTTGTTGCCTAGCATGTTTAGAAAACCTACAATTTGTAATATTTACTGTTTAGGGGAAACAAGGGTTTTGTGTCCATAGCCTTTGTGCAACCTTAAAGTTAGCCTGAAAAATGACTCAACTTCACGATCAATGATCTCACGAAAGTCTTGACATAGTATACTACGTGGGCAAGTCGTCGGTTGTGCATAGGAACTATTATGAGCCACGCGACCCAAGTATTATCTTGGTTTAGGAAAGAGGATTCATGAAACAAATTCATGGCTGTGAAAACCTCTCCCCCATTGGGAAGGTGTTGGTTCTGGGGTTGTTGGTAATACTTGCTGGTGTACTGGCGTGTTCCGAAAATGAGAGGGAGATATTAACGCGACCGGCAGGAGTGACTCCTATGGAAGAAGTCAAGATACCACCTGGTGATTCATACGTGGCTACTTCGGAAAGTCAAAGGGAGTACCTCAACCCACTAAACTTCAACTACAGAGATATTGGACTTTCTGATACGCAAGATCGCGGTATATGGGTAACAGGGATCGGAGTGTTCGAGGTAGAACCCAACGTGGCGGTCGTAAAGTTGGCTGTGAGTGTCTTGGCTAAGACGGTTGCTTCATCACAAAGTCAGGTTAGTAGGTATGTATCCGATGTGCAGGAAACAGCACTTACCTATGGAGTGCTGCAGAAAGATATCCAAACCATTGGTTATTCTATTTATCCTGAATACCACTATGAAGATGTGACAATTGGTTCTAAGCGACAAACGAAGAGAGTGTTAGATGGGTACAAAGTTACTCACGACATGGTGTTCAAATTGCGTGAAATGATCCGAGGAGGCGAAATTGTCGATGCACTAGTAACCGCAGGCGAAGATGCGATTAAGATCAATGATATTTCCCTCATACATGATGATACCTCCGATGCCCAGGTCGTCGCAAGGGAACTCGCGATCCTTGATGCTACGGATAGAGCGAATCAGATTGCTACCACTATGGGCATAACTGTTGGGAATCCCGTCTATGTGCGTGAGATATCTGCTACCACATATGCTGATCCGGTGCAGCAGGCATATGCGGTAGCAAGGGCCTATGACGAGTCGAGTATCAGTACTTCCATCATGGGAGGGGTTCTAGATATCACCGTAAATGTTACTGTGGTTTTTGCAATCGGCGATTGATCTGAGGGATCAAAACGTGGCGTATGCTTGGTTGTCGAGGAGGGTATATGAAAATAGCTATCTTGGATGATTATCAAGGTGTTGCGCTCAATTATGCTGATTGGAGTACGGTCCAAACGACATGTGCTGTTAGTGTTTTTAGGCATAACATTAGTGACGAGCGGGAATTAATTCGAGAATTACAACCTTTTGACATTGTGGTGGCAATGCGTGAACGGACTCCGTTCCCTTCTTCAATTTTGACAGAACTTCCGCAATTGAAACTTTTGGTTACTACGGGAAGTCGCAATCGTTCTGTAGATATCAGGGCCGCCGAGGCTAGAGGTGTATTGGTATGTGGGACGGATAGCCCTGCAGGCGGTACCGTAGAACTTACCTGGGGTTTAATTCTTGCTTTAGCACGATCCATTCACACTCATGATGTTGCTCTTCGGTCGGGGCAATGGCAGTTGTATTTGGGTAGCGAAATGAAGGGTAAGACCTTAGGGGTATTAGGCCTTGGCCGCATTGGGTCTACTGTTGCAGCCATAGGCAAAGCTTTCGGTATGAGTGTCATAGCTTGGAGCCAGAATTTAGATACTGATACTGCTAAAAAACATGGTGTTGATTTAGTGACTAAGGATGTATTGTTTCAATCAGCAGACGTAGTGACAATTCACCTACTCCTAAGTGATAGAACGCGAGGTTTGGTGGGGGAACCAGAACTTATGATGATGCGGTCTACCGCCTATTTGATTAATACTTCTAGAGGTCCAATTGTTGACGAAAATATACTATTGAGAGCACTGCAACAAGGATGGATTGCAGGTGCTGCAGTTGATGTTTTTGATCAGGAACCTTTAGCTGTAGATCATCCATTTAGAAAACTGGATAACATACTTCTTAGCCCGCATATGGGATACGTGACTAAAGAAGCGTATGAGATTTTCTATCCTCAGGTAGTAGAGGATATAGAGGCATTCTTGAAAGGGATACCTATAAGGATTTTATCCGAAGCTTCTTGATTTAGAGAAAAATGAATAATCTGTGGAAAGTACGGCGTGCGAGCCAACTTTGGATAAATGTATGGGGGGTAAGGACAAATGGGATGGGGAAACGTAACAGTGTACGGTGCGGTATGGTGTGGAGATTGCCACAGATCGAGTCGCTTATTAGAAAAATACGGTGTTCCGTATCAATGGATTGATATTGACGAACGCCCTGAATTTCAGGAAGTGGTACGGCGGTATAACTCAGGAAAACAAATAATTCCCACGATTGTATTTGATGACGGGACATTTTTGAGTGAACCGACAGATACTTTACTCAAGGCGAAACTAGGTATATAAAATTGGTCAAGGAAAGATCGTGGGTCTTACTCCTAAGAGGATTTCTCTTGTTTGTGTGCCTCCATTAGGTTGGAGGGTGCCTAAGGTGACAGTGTCCCCTGGTCGGGTCATACGTACTAGGTATGAGATGAGTTGTTCCATTCCACTAATGGACTCACCATTGATGGAAATTATAATACTGCCACCTTCAGGGAATAACTTGTCCACGTACGTCGCGGGTTCACCACTGGGTAGTAATCCAGCTTTATCAGCGGGACTGTCTTGAACGATCTCATGGACATATACACCCTGTGTAGTTTCAGGTAAATTGAGTTGCTGCGCATGGCGTGAAGTTAAATTTATGCCGCTAATTCCCAGCCAGCCGTATTGGTATTCTTGTTTTTCTATGAGGGCTGGAATAACTCTCTTAGCTATGTTAATAGGTACTGCAAAGCCGATACCCGAATTAGCGCCGTTGGCTGAGCTAATTATCTGGGTGTTGATCCCCACTACTTCTCCAAGGCGGTTGAGGAGTGGTCCACCGGAGTTACCAGGATTAATCGGAGCATCAGTTTGGATGACATCAGGGATAGAAAACTGAGTAGTGCCACTTGGGCGTGTTCTACCTATAGCACTGATAATTCCTGATGTCATAGTGTGTCTTTGTCGGAAAGGGTGTCCAATTGCCAAGGCTATATCACCGACTTGTAATGCACTGTCATCGCCAAGAAGGATGGGAAATAAGGGTGTGGTTGCAGGGTCAACTTTCAGCACAGCAAGATCGGAAAAAGGGTCCTCTCCGAGGACTTCGGCGTATTCTTGAGTACCATCCCAAAATGTTATTACAACTTCGCGAGCTCCTTCTACGACATGGAAATTAGTTACTATGTGGCCGTTTAGATCCCAAACAAATCCCGAACCTTCTCCCTGAGTTGGCATGGTCCCGTTAGAATTATCACTATCAGTGCTGATTGCCAAGATATGAACGACAGACGGAGTCACACTGTTGTATATGCTACGGAGCACGGACTCATGTGCCTCTAGAATATCATTAGCGGTTGGAGGTTCATTAGGGACGGCAGGCAATGCGGTATCGGCTCCTCTTGAACTAGTTGTTACAGTGTTATCATTAACGATTGGAGTTCCATTTTGGGACGCGGCAATCGCTAGGGATTCTGGTTCAGTTAGTGTTTGAGTGCATGCGCTGCTTGTGATGAAAACCAGTAGGAAAATGATGGATACTAGTGGTTTCATGTTAGACCTTTCCAAGCATATGCTTGTTTGAATGATTCTCATCCAGCGAGTTTACTATGTACGCTCACCGTATTATAACCTGTAGTATAAATTGATCAAATGAAGAAGTTATAAAGGAATTGCTATTTCCATTTCAATATATTTCTACGATGCGAAGGAATACTTGATCCACCAGCCTTCTACTGATTTACTTGTGGATAAAGGGCGATGTTGCGAATGGCATACGGAAATTGAATTATGTTTGAGAGTATTCTCCTAGGTTTAGCTCAAGGTGTACTTGAATGGCTCCCTGTAAGTTCGGAAGGAGTTGTTGTTGCTTTGATGTCAGCTTTTTCTGGTACTTCAACTACAACTGCCATTCGGTATGCTCTATGGTTACATATTGGGACTTGCATCTGTGCAGTCATAGTCTTTAGGTATCGCCTATATGATTTGCTATTGCAACTGTGGTTAGTCAAATCCCCGCTGCGCAATGCAGAGATACGATTTTTATTCATTGCAACTATCACCAGTTTTTCTATTGGTGCGGTCATACTGTTAACTATAGAGGTAATGTTGAAGCAAGTCGGGGTATTTGCTATGGCAGCGGTTGGTGCTTGTATGGTGGTCACTGGTATTCTTCAATTAAAACGGCGTTCTAACATTCGTCGGAAAATTACTCACCTTACGATTACCGACGCTATTATTGTTGGGCTAGCTCAGGGGCTTGCGGTTGTACCTGGATTTAGCAGATCAGGGTTTACAGTAGCGGCACTAGTTTGGCGAGGATATGGGTTTAAAGATTGTCTTGAATTAAGCATGTTGATGAGTATCCCGGCAAGCCTTGGGGCCGCAATGGTTGCAGCGATTACTCTTGATTTAGTGTTCGAATTTCAGATGGTAGTTGCAACAGTCGTTGCTGCAGGATCAGGGTTTTTCATGATGAGGACGTTATTGGCTTTTTCACAGCGTGCGAACCTTGGGGTTCTCGTGATACTGAGTGGAGTATTTATGCTTGCGGCTGGAACATTGCTTAGCGTCTGAAACTTTAGAATTCTAGTTTGTTGCTTGAATTAACTTATGTGATTTCTGCCATGATTTCCGCGATGTGAAAGTATTGGTTTAGGACATAGAAATGAATTCCTGGTACTCCGCGGGTTTTCAATTCGGCGGCTTGGTTAATCGTGTGGTCTATGCCTAATCTGTGAGTTGCCGCCGGGTTCCCTTCCGTTTTTATCAGGTTTTGCAGTAGCCGATCTGGTATTTGAGCACCACACATTGATGTGATTCTCTGAATTTGATGGACGTCTAAAATTGGCATTAAACCTGGAATAATTGGAATATCTATGCCCGATGCTCTGCAAATGTCGACGAAGTTGAAGTAGTCACTATTGTCATAAAAGAGTTGCGTGATAATTGCATCGGCTCCTGCATCAACTTTTCTTTTTAAATTTTGGATGTCAGAAGTCATACTGATGGCTTCGACGTGTTTTTCTGGATAACCCGCGACAGCGACTGAGAACTTATCGGATTGCTTGATATGCTCCACTAAATCTTTAGCATAGTTAAAATCGCTTGAAGTTACTGTGGATGTTTGAGTGCCTTCGGGAGGATCACCTCGTAATGCCACGATGTTGTTGATATCGTATTCGAGCATGGTTGCTAATATAGTGTTGATACTCTGGTGTGTGGTGCCAACACAAGTCAGATGATGTGCGACATCAATGTTCAAAACTGTTTTGATGTAAGCAGCAATCTCAAGAGTGTTGGCTTGAGTGGTCCCCATTGCTCCATAAGTGACAGTAATGAAATCTGGGTTCAAATTAGCCAGATGGGGCAATCGGTCTTTGAGTGTCTCAATGCCTTTAGTCGTGCGAGGGGGGAAAAGCTCAAAGGATATTATTGTCTTGTTCGAATTGTATGATTTGAAGATCATGCCTATCCGGGAGTATGCTGAGTCGATTTTGGTAAAAACACGTTATTTGACATGATTGTAAGCAGTGTGCCTAGGCTTGGCAAGTTGGCTTGCCGGGTTACGAGCATTAGGATGTTCGTATGGTATGTAAATATGGGTAGCGTTGTTTCTCGGATACGAACTCTGTTAGTATCAGTTGCGCTTAGAAACTCAGGAGGATGTGCTAATGGAAATCATACCTGGCGTGCATAAGATCGATAATGTGACAGGAAGTAATGTAGTTTTGATTGTTGACACTGAGATGACTTTGGTTGATACAGGCATTGCAGGAAACGGAGAGGTAATCCAATCATATATCAAGGGCATAGGGAGAGACCCATTGGATTTAAAGCGAATATTGTTGACACATTTTCATTATGATCATTCTGGCAGCGCACAAGAGTTACACGAAGCCACAGGAGCTAGAATCGTTACCCATCGTTCTGAAACAGAATCTTCTGTTAGCGGTAAGACTTTGCTCCGCAAGGGGAATGAAGGACAGGACCCGCCTACCTGGTACAAGTGGGTCAGAGGATTTGGTAGCAAGCGGGTTGTTAGCGGAACTTATCCAGATACGGAAGTGCATGACATTGTAGAGCAGGGGGATACTTTGCCAGCTCTCGGAGGCATTAAAATCATGCATACCCCTGGACATACTCCCGGCAGTATATGCCCATTTTTAGAAAGTCCCTCAGTTTTGTTTCTTGGTGACTCTGTTCTTAATAATATTGATAGACTGAGTCGTCCTCTTACTTGGGACGCTAAAAACAGGAGTCAACTAGATGTGTCTTTGCGCTCTTTGCGTGATCTTGAGGCGGATACAGCCTGTTTTGGGCACGGACCAGTTTTGGATGTGGATGTAATGACGCGGATAAGAAATATGACGAATCGACCGTATAACGTGCCCACCTGGCGCATTGTTATGAGAAATTGGAGAACGCTTGTGAGGTTTCAAGAAAGCACTCGGCGTCCAGGAAATTGGCAAGGTGGGCCACGATAGAATCTCAGGGTAATATTGTTACCCTTTCCTAGTACGGGGTTGTGCTTATTTTGCTATGCTGTTTTTTGGCAGGCTATTTGCTTCACTCAATTCCTCTTTTCCCGAGGAGTAAGAGGGCAATCAATATTTCCAGTCTGAGTTTGCAATAATTTTGGATCATAAGAACGGGGAGGGTTTCTATGCGATTAATAGAACAAGATCCTGCGATAGCTCGTATTATAAAAAATGAAGAAGCGCGCCAAGATAGAAACATAGTTCTAATAGCTTCGGAAAATTACACTAGCCCAGCTGTCATGGAAGCTGTGGGTTCTGTTATGACTAATAAATATGCAGAAGGATATCCCGGAGCCCGATACTATGGTGGATGTGAAAATGTGGATGAGGCTGAGATACTGGCGATTGATCGTGCAAAGGAACTCTTTGGAGCCGAATATGCCAATGTCCAGCCTCATAGTGGTGCACAGGCGAATATGGCAGCTTATTTTAGTTTGCTGGAAACTGGGGACACAGTAATGGGAATGAGGTTGGACCAAGGTGGTCATTTGACACATGGGAGTCCCGTCAATTTTTCGGGTAAATTGTATAATTTCGTGTCTTACGGAGTTGATCGAGAATCCGAGATTATAGATTATAACGAGGTCGAAAAACTCGCAGAGCAATGTAAGCCCAAGATTATAGTTGCAGGCTACACTGCATATCCACGGGCAATTGATTTCTCTCGATTTCGGAAAATAGCGGATCAGGTGGGGGCTTCATTGATGGTGGATATGTCTCATATAGCTGGATTAGTGGCTGCAGGGGTGCATCCCAATGGGTTCCCCTATGCCGATGTTATCACTTCTACCACTCATAAGACGCTTCGTGGGCCCCGAGGAGCGTTTATTCTGGCGAAAGAGGTGTTAGGGCGAAAGATTAATAGAGCAGTTTTTCCAGTTACTCAGGGGGGGCCAATGATGCACGTTATTGCTGGTAAGGCAGTGGCGTTTGGGGAGGCATTGCAACCAGAGTTCCGAGTGTATCAGCAGCAGGTAGTAGAAAATGCTAGGGTTCTGGCTAAACAGCTCGAGGCTGGAGGCTTACGGGTGGTGTCTGGGGGGACAGATACACATTTAATGCTCGTGGATTTAAATCCTATAGAAATAACAGGACAACAAGCAGAAGATGCCCTTGAAGCAGTGCACATTACTGTTAACAAGAATGCGATACCATTTGACCCTCAACCACCTCGAATTACCAGTGGGCTACGTTTGGGGACTCCATGCATAACCTCACGAGGATTTGATGTCAAAGCATCGATGGAAGTTGCCAATTTGATCGTGCGTATTTTGACTAATATTGGAGATAAGAACGTTGAGAAAGAAGTAAAAGACGAAGTAGTCAATTTAACTAGCAAATTTCCTATCGGGGATAAGTGGGTAGCCTGAAAGGCAATTGAGTTGAGCGTCAGTGTTTGACGTGCTATAATGTGGGCGCATTGAAACGATGTAGTAATAAGAGTGGAAGGTATTGATAGTGCAGAGTTATGAATTAGTAGCAATCTTGGATCCACGGATGGATGCAGGTCAGGCTGCTGCAGCTGTAGCGAAGATAGATAACGTTTTGGTTACTGGTGATGGCGAACTCCTAGCTAGTGAAGAGTGGGGAGTGAGAAGATTAGCTTATCCAATAAAGCAACTCCGTGAAGGTAATTACATCCTCCGAAAGATGAAATTACCTTCCTCTGAAGCTGTAAGCTTGAATCAAATGCTACGTATGTCGGAAGAGGTATTAAGGCATTTGATTGTGAAAATCGAAGATATTGT